>Ga0307488_10003628_pt1 | contig 12868 bp, 14 predicted proteins | sample SB02metaG_FD_202248 | JGI IMG/M metagenome (GOLD analysis project Ga0307488, IMG submission 202248) | Sea-ice brine microbial communities from Beaufort Sea near Barrow, Alaska, United States - SB 0.2 | ecosystem: Environmental > Aquatic > Marine > Coastal | place: USA: Alaska | collected...
GTTCGTTATTATTTGTATCCGGCTATAATTCACGGCGATTCAGTTTTAGCTTGCGCTCACCCTCTGGAATGGCAGAATCAATCGTCATCATCTGTCATTGTTCCGTACCATGGCTCCGAAAGCTAAGCATTAATGAAGGTCCCAGCATGAGTACCAAACTGATTACCCGAGCCGGCCATGTGCAATTGCAGGCGGAATTGCATCAGCTGTGGAAAGTCGAACGACCCGATGTCACTCTTAAAGTGACCTGGGCTGCCAGTCTGGGCGACCGCAGCGAAAACGCCGACTACCAATACAACAAGAAACGCCTGCGCGAGATCGATCGACGGGTGCGCTACCTAACCAAGAGCTTGGAGCTGTTGCGTATTGTCGACTACGTTCCGGAACAGGAGGGTCGGGTTTTTTTCGGCGCTTGGGTGCAGGTTGAGAATGAGGCCGGCGAGCAGCTACGTTTTCGCGTGGTCGGGTACGATGAGATTTTTGGCCGTAAAGACTATATCTCGATCGACAGCCCAATGGCCCGGGCGTTGCTGAAAAAACAGGTCGATGATGAGGTACCTGTGGTTACCGGCGCGGGTACCGTAACCTGGTTGATCAACGCCATTGAGTACGACAAATTGTCGAATCCTGCCTAACCCTTCTCGCGCTTACCGCGCACTATCTCGCGCACCACAAAACGATTCGGGTTGAGCTGGTCGGCCACGCTCTGCTGCACCGGATAGGGTTCCCCGGCGATCATGGCGGCCAATAGACGGGCGCTCAGAGGGCTGGAACAGAGGCCTTTGGAGCCATGCGCAACATTGAGCCACAGTCCGGGCAAATGCTCGGCTGGGGCTTCGTGCTCGGTGCGTTTACGCTGCAAACTGACGCGAAACTGGTGCCACAAGGCATCGGGGTTCGAGAGCGGCCCAACCAACGGCAAGTAGTCCGGCGAGGTACAGCGCACGCCCGCCCGGCCACCGACTATCGTGACATCATCTGGCAACAAACTGGGCACACGTAGCCGTAAACTGGCGATATTTTCACTGTGCTCCGTCTCCCGCACATCGGTCTGCGTAGACTTCAGACGAAAGGTACTGCCGATGGTCAGCTGGCCATTCAGCGCCGGCATGACATAGCGATCGGTACAGATCACCGCCTTCAATGTTGGCCCCGTCTCGGGCACCGCCAGTCGGGTTACTTGGCCGGCGATGGTATTCAAACGCAAATGCGCCGTCTGGACAAATTGGTTGGCCTCGAAGGCGCTGGCGATTACCACCTGATCGGCCTCATAGGTCTGGCCCTGGGCGTCGGTCAAGCACCAGCCGTGGCCGTCGGCCTGGGCAGTTAATTCGACAATACGGCACTGTAAATGAACCGGTTCGGCGAGTGATTGCAGCAGGTGGCGCACCCACAGTGCCGGGCTGACCCAGCCGCCCTGGGCAAACCAGAGTCCGGGGTCGGTCAGCGGCAGGCCGGTGAGCGCAGTCAATTCTTCAGCGGTCTTGGCCACGGCCAGTTCCGATGGAATATAGGCCGCAGCACTGAGCTGCTGTAAACGGGTCAATTCGCGTGGGTTATGCACCAGCTGGACCAGACCACTGGCGCCGTGTGGGACCGTGTCGGGCAGCTCGGCCAACAGGCTGTGCGCCCGAATTAACGCTTGAGCATAGAATCGAGTGGTGCCTTCCGGCTGTGCCGACAGTTTGGCGTAGACCGCGCCCTGGCTGTTGCCCGAGCCACCTTGAGCCGAGCCCGTTTGCTGTTCAAAGACGCTGACTCGATAGCCGCGTTTGCTCAGTTCGGCGGCCGTGCTGGCCCCGGCCAAGCCCGCGCCAATAACAGCAATATGGCGACCGGCATTGGCCTTGGGCGCGGGCAGTTCCGAGCTGGGCCAGCCGGTAATGCGCGGCGGTTCGCAGCGACCGATAAAGTCGGCGCGAAAGGAATTACGTTTCTTGCCGAAGCCAGACAACTTCTCCAGCGCAAAGCCGGCGCCCCTCAATCCGTCGCGGACCACCCGCGCCGAGCTAAAGGTCGCCAAGGTAGTGTCGACTCGGCTCAGCCGGTGCAGTTGATCAAAGAGTTCCGGAGACCACATGGCCGGATTTTTTACCGGCGAAAAGCCATCGAGAAACCAGGCGTCTACCTGTGCGGTAAGTTCAGCCAACGCCGACGCGGCATCATCAAACAACAATAGCAGATTGACCCGACCGAACTCCAATAGATGAAAACCCGCCAAGGGGGGCGGATATTGGGCCTGTAACGCTAATGCCAGGGACATCAATTGGGGCCAATGCTGATGGCTGCGGGCCAGTTCGGCGGGCGCGATAGGGTACTTTTCACAGCTGACGAAGGTTAACCGGGCATCGGCAGGGGCGTGCTCGAGAAAGGTTTGCCAGGCAACCATAAAGTTCAGGCCAGTGCCGAAGCCGGTTTCGCCAATGGTGAAGTGTTCCTGTGCCCGCAGCGCTCGAAACCGTTCGGGCAGCCGATTGGGTGCAATAAAAGCATGGTGGCACTCGGCATGGCCCAGACCCTGGGAATAGTAGATGTCGTCGTAGGTAGCCGACTTAGGGGTGCCATCTTGGTCAAAATACAGATCGGCGTAATCCATTTTAGTGTTGGGTCGGCAACGCCAGGACCTGATTCAACCACTGCTCAAAATACACTTTGGGCATGACCACATCGGACAGGGTGAATTTGTTCAGATCATCGAGAGTATATTGGGTGGCCAGAAACAGCTCCCATTGCACCACCACATCGTCTGCCAGAGCCATAGCGCTGGAGGCGTCGATCGGGATATCGGTATCGGGCGTTAGGTCATAGTTTTCAACGAATTGGCTGCACCATTCGACAATTTGAAAATGACTGAAACGGGACATAGACCCTAGAAGACCCTGACTGAGCAGGTCGGCCAGGTTAACCAGGCTGTAGGGTTTTTGAATCGGTTTGTCAGACCAGGCCATCGAGAAAGTTTCCAATTAAATCAATGACCTGAGTGTATCACAGTTGGCTGGGGTTATGACCAGCCATCTTTTCGTCGCTTGCCATTCAAACGGGGTAACAGAAACCCTAAGAAGATCCCTAAGATGATTAGAATGCCACCGGCATAGAGCATCTTATTGTCGTTATATTCGGCCAAGGACTGATTTTCAGCTCTAGCAACGTCGAGCACGTTTTTGAGTCGGGCATTTTCTTCCGCTAACTCTTGATACTCCCCGTCCAAATCGATAGCGTCGCTACTGATCGAAGTGATTCGATTGAGTTCCAAGGTGAGCTGGATATTCTCCGCACGTAAGTTTTCCAGTTCGCCATTCACATCGCCCTTGTTGGCGAGTAGGGCGCTGTATTTCTTATCCAGCGCATTGTAGAGCTGTTGTAATTGATCTTTTTCGCTTTGGACCAGCCCAGCCTTAATAAAGCCAGTGGGTTCTGCAGTCAGGTAGCGACTGGGAATCCAACCATCCAAACCATTTTCGGTACGAATATGGTAGTAGTCACTGTCCTCTGGCTTCTCCAATACTTCCATGCGAGTGCCGGATTGTACGGTTTTGAGAACACGATTGTTGTCGGTTGGACCGCTGCGGACATTGACCCACAGTATATCGCTGAGCCACACGGTTTCAGCAAAGGCCTGGATCGGCGCTGTGATTAAAATGGCGAAGGCTAGAAGCAGTTTCGACACAAGGCGAACAAGCATGATCAATTTCCTATTTATGACTAACAATGTCAGATGTGAGTAGTTTTGGTACTAGGTTGGAAAGGTCTGTTTAAATGGTTTTATCACCACCTTGGCATAGATACCTGCCGTGACATAAGGGTCGTCATTGGCCCAACGTTGTGCACTGTCGAGACTATCAAATTCCGCAACCACCAGGGACCCCGAGAAGCCGGCTTCACCTGGGTCTTCGGACTCGATCATGGGATGTGGCCCTGCCAGTAATAATCGTCCTTGCGACTGCAATTCTTGCAAGCGTTGAGCATGGGCTGGACGCGCCGCGATTCGATTTTCAAGGCTATTCGGATGATCTTCTGACAGAATGGCATACCACATAGGAAGGTTGCGCCTTATTTAGCTCAAAATATTGGGGGCTAATTCTCAGGGCGTAGCCCAGCAAATGCAACCAATTGTGACGAAATTTTAACTGAAACGCTCTTCTGAAGCGCTTTGCCTGTTAAGTAACCAACTAGATCGCCCCGGCCAATGGACCGCTGATACGCCCTATGATAGTAAATCGAAAGCACGAATGGGAACTGCACTGCCATAGTCGCTTTTCCGATGGACAACTCACTTGCCCCGATCTCTTTGCGCTGGCGGTTACTAACGGGGTCCGTCATATGGCTCTTACCGACCACGATACCGCCGCAGGCTATCGAGCTGCCCTAGAAAACGCTTGGGTACCAGCGGAATTGGAGCTCTATCCGGCGGCAGAGCTATCGTGCGTTTGGAAGGGCCGTACTATTCACATGGTCGGTTTGGGTATCGATGCCTACAGCGAGCGCTGGTTAAGTATTGAAAATGACTATGTTGAACGGCGTGAAAATCGCTTTCTACGCATCTTGCATGTCATGCGTAAGGCGGGGTTTGAACTGAACGAGGAGCGGATTCGCGCCATTGCTCACCCTGGCCCGCCGGCTCGGCCGCATGTTGCGGCCTATCTGGTGGAAACCGAACAGGCCAAGAATACCGCGCAACTCTATAAGCGTTGGTTAGGCCAAGGCAAGATAGGCGATGTTAAAAGCCAATGGCCTGAAATGGCCGAGGCAGCCCAATGGATTCTGGAATGTGGTGGTTTGCCGGTGGTCGCCCATCCCCATCGCTACGATCTTACTTGGACTAAGACGCGTGAAATGCTTGATGATTTCTGTGCCGCCGGTGGTCAAGCAATTGAAATTGCCTGTGTTGGCCTGAACCCAGAAAAGCGCAAGTTTCTCAGTAATCAGGCCCAAGAGCGGAATCTCTATGCCAGTGGCGGTAGCGACTTTCACAGCCCCAACACACCCTGGTTAAAACTCGGCACCTATCCAGAATGGCCCAAGGATTTGCCGACCGCCAGCGATTGGTTGCGTACCCGCATGGCAACGCTGAAAGCGCTGGAAAGCAATGCCACATCACGGTAAAGTAGCAAACTTCGATTCTTGGCGGGAGCCAATATGAGCCAGTTTTTTGTGATTCATCCTGAAAACCCCCAAGCTCGGTTGATCGCCCATACGGTAGAGATACTGCGCAAGGGCGGCGTAATTGCCTACCCCACCGATTCGGCCTACGCCTTAGGCTGCATAATGGGTGACAAACGGGGCATTGATACGATCCGGCGCATTCGCCAAATCGATGAAAAACACAATCTGACTCTGGTTTGTCGTGATTTGTCCGATCTCTCCAGCTATGCCAATGTAGACAATGTCGCCTACCGACTGATTAAAAATAACACGCCGGGGCCCTACACCTTTATCCTCCAGGCCACGCGTGAAGTGCCCCGCCGGTTGCTGCACCCGAAGCGGCGCACCATTGGCTTGCGCGTGCTTGGTAATCCCATCGCCTCTGCTATATTGGCCGCCTTGGGCGAGCCGATGCTCAGTACCAGCCTAATTATGCCCAATGACGAGCAGCCGTTGAGTGATCCGGATGACATCCGTGATCGGCTCGAGCACGAGTTGGACCTGGTGATTGATGGCGGGTTTTGTGGCGTCGAAGAGTCGACCATCATTAGTCTGTTAGATGGCGCGCCGGAAATAGTTCGGGTTGGGATGGGCGATCCCAGTCCCTTCCAATAGCGCGCCGGTGACTAGATGACCGACCCTATCCACAACCAAGATGATCTGCCCGAGGCCAAAAGCTCGGCGCAACCCAGTTCAGATGAATCCAGTATCGAGCGCCCTGCGGCACCGGTTGCCCTGTTTACGGAAGACGACGCCCCGATCCCGGCCAAACGCTTATCGGCTAAAGAGCAGGCGTTGAATCTCTTGCGCCAGCGCGCCATGGCCGAACAAACAGAAATCCCCTTCGCCGTAATCGATGGCCAGGCGATGATGCAAATCCCCATCGACCTCTATATTCCACCCGATGCTTTGGAAGTTTTCCTCGATGCCTTTGAAGGGCCGCTCGATCTATTGCTCTATCTGATACGCAAGCAGAATCTTGATATTCTCAACGTCAATGTGTTCGAAATAACCTCTCAATACATGGAGTATATTGACCTGATGCACGGTATGCATCTTGAACTGGCCGCTGAATATTTGGTTATGGCCGCCATGCTGGCGGAAATAAAGAGCCGTATGCTCTTGCCACGCAGTAAAGAAGAAGAGTTGGACGATGAGGGTGACCCGCGTGCGGAGTTGATTCGTCGACTGCAAGAATACGAACAATTTAAAGGGGCAGCCGAAAATATTGCGGAACTGCCGCGCGTCGGCCGGGATGTTTTTCTCGCCGATGAAATGCGACCCGACTATGAGCGACCTAAGTTACACCCCGATGTGGACCTGCGTGAAATCCTGCTCGCCTTTCAAGATGTGATGAGCCGTGCCGAGATGTTTGGCGAACACGAGGTACAGCGCGAAACCCTGTCGACCCGACAGCGCATGGTCGATATTCTGTCCACCTTGCAGGGCAAGGCATTTGTCCCCTTTATCACCCTGTTTAATGCTCAAGAAGGGCGTTTAGGGGTGATTGTTACCTTTTTGGCCATTATGGAATTGGCCAAAGAATCCTTAATTGACCTGGTGCAGACGGAATTGTTTGCACCTATTCACGTAAAGGCCAAAGGCGAATGAACCCAATCGATGAACCCATTGAACCGTTAGCGCCGATACCGGCCGATGGCAGCGAGATTGACAGCAGTCAGCCAGAGGTTAGCCCGAGCAAGCCCGAAGTTAAGCGTCAGGGCAAGAGCCAAGCGGCACTGGACACCCTCGTCGACAAGTATGCCGAGGCGGACACCGACCCCGCAGTTTACGATGACATAGAGCTGAGCGATAACGGCCCAGGCCCGGTTGATGATGAGCTGGACATAGCCGAGAGCGACCAGGGGGATGCCTATGGCGGCCATTCACCAGAGCGGCTCAAAAACATTCTCGAGGCGGCGTTGTTTGCCTCCGGTACCACGCTGTCAGCCAGTCATTTGCGTGCCTTATTTGAAGTTCATGAACGACCCCATGGCCGCATCGTGCGCCAATTGATGGCCGAGTTGATTGCCCACCACAGCGGCCGCGGCCTGTTGTTGGTGGAAGTCGCCAGTGGTTATCGATTCCAAACCGCCACCGAAACGGCTTCCTGGGTGGCGCGCTTGTGGGAAGAAAAACCGCAACGTTATTCGCGCGCCCTAATGGAAACCATCGCGCTGATTGCTTATCGCCAACCCATCACCCGCGGTGAAATTGAAGATGTGCGCGGTGTTGCGGTCAGTTCGAATATAATTCGCACCTTATTGGAACGCGAATGGGTGCGGGTGGTTGGTCATCGAGACGTACCCGGCCGCCCGGCCATGTACGCCACTACCCGGCAATTTCTCGACTACTTTAGTCTAGTGACGCTCGACCAGATGCCGAGCCTGGGTGAAATTCGCGATATGGAAGAACTGAACCCGCAACTCCATCTGACCGCCGATAGCGACGAAAATGCATCCGAAGACAAGCAGCAAGCGGAAATCTCCTTCAGCGGCCTGATCGAAAAAATACGCGATAGCGCCGTCAGTGGAAAAACCGGCAATGAATTTATCGACGAACAGCTCGACCAAGAGTTGCAGGCGATGGACAACGTTAACGCCAACTTTGAACAGGCGTTAGCGCAGCAGAAGGCAGAGCATGAACACCCTGACCTGCAGCTAGACTATGACGATACAGACTCGACCACGCCAGAGCCGCCAGACACTGACCCGCTAGTAGCGCCGGATTCAGTGATAGTGCCGGCTCCAGCGGACGAGATTGTAGCGGAGCTCGAACCGCCGCTGTCTGAAGAAGAACAGTGGAAATCAATCCAGCAAAAGTTAGCCCAACAACAGGCGCTGTTGGACGCTCGTGAGAACGACTCGCAACGTGAGGAAAATGAAAATGAGTGAAGAACGAATTCAAAAAGTATTGGCCAAAGCCGGACTCGGTTCACGCCGCGAGATGGAAAAAGTTATCGAAGACAAGCGCGTCAGTGTGAACGGTGAAGTCGCCAAGCTGGGCGACAAGGTCCAGCGCACGGATGAATTAAAGGTCGACGGCAAAACGGTTAAAATTGATACCAAGGCCGTCCGACGCGTGCTCATCTATAACAAGCCAGAAGGTGAAATCTGTACCCGTAAAGATCCAGAAGGGCGGCAAACGGTGTTTGATCGACTGCCCAAGCTGACCGGTGAACGTTGGGTGGCCGTGGGCCGTCTCGACATTAACACCTCGGGCCTACTGCTGTTTACCAACGATGGCGAATTGGCCAACCGGCTGATGCATCCATCACGCCAGATCGAACGAGAATACGCGGTGCGTATTCTCGGCGAGGTTAAGCAGGAAAATATCGACGCCATGTGTGCCGGCATTCAACTGGACGACGGCATGGCCAAGTTCAGTGACGTGCAGTACTTCGATGGCAAAGGCTCGAACCAGTGGTATCACGTGGTGATAGTGGAAGGGCGCAACCGTGAAGTGCGCCGTCTCTGGGAAAGCCAAGGTTTTCAGGTGTCTCGCTTGAAGCGTGTGCGCTATGGCTCAGTCTTTATGGATTCGTCCATGCGGGCCGGCACTTGGAATGAATTGGCGAAAAAGGATATCGATCAACTTGCCGCCATTGTCGAGTTACCCTCCATGCCCTGGAAGTCTGTGGTGCGTGATAAGACCGACCCGAACCGTCGTAAGCTGGAAAATCAACGCACCCGCCGCTCTGTTGGCAATGATCGCAAATAGCTATCGCCTATATTGCAACTGGGGGCCTATATGACAACCGGGGTTGATGTACTAATAATAGGGGCCGGCGCTGCCGGCATGATGTGCGCCATTGAAGCGGCCAAGCGCGGCCGCTCGGTAGTACTGATCGATCATGCCAACAAGGCCGGTAAAAAAATTTTGATGTCAGGTGGTGGACGGTGTAATTTCACCAATCTGGACGTGCAACCGGCGCATTTTTTATCTCACAATCCGCACTTTGCGCGTAGCGCGCTGAGTCGGTATAGCCAATGGGATTTTATTGCCAAGGTCAGTCTGCACGGCATTGAATACCATGAGAAAGACCTTGGTCAGTTGTTTTGTGACCACAGTGCTAAAGACATTCAACAGATGTTGTTAAGCGAGTTGGCGCAAGAGGGCGTAGACCTGCTTTTGGAAACGAGTATCCTATCGGTTGCCAAGCTTGAAGACCGTTTTGCCATCAGCACCACGGCCGGCGTATTTTCAGCGGCCTCCTGTGTGGTGGCCTGCGGTGGCTTGTCGATACCCACCTTGGGTGCCTCTGACTTCGGTTTTAAGCTGGCACAGCAGTTTGGTCACACGCTTTTGAGCCATCGGGCCTCGCTGGTGCCCTTTACCTGGAACACCAAAGATAAACCGCTCTGGTCGGCCTTGTCCGGCCTGGCGACCCGTGCCCGAGTACGCGCGCTAGAGGGAACCCAATTCGAACTCGACTTACTGATCACCCACAGGGGTTTGAGTGGCCCGGCCATGTTGCAGATCAGCAACTACTGGCAAGAAGGTGAAGCGCTGACCATCGACTGGTTGCCGACCATGGATGTCGCCCAGCAGCTCGCCGCTGATCGGCACGAACAGGGTAAGAAGCAGTTTAAAAGCTGGTTGTCGGCGCTCCTACCGGCACGACTGGCCGAGCTGTTCTGCCAACAGTGGCCGCACCAGAAGACCCTGGCGGAGTTGTCCAAGGCCGATGTGCTCTATTGGTCTGAGCAGCTCAATCATTGGCAATTTGTACCGGGCGGAACCGAAGGCTACCGCACCGCAGAGGTCACCCTCGGCGGCGTTGATACCCACGACATCTCATCCAAGACCATGGTCAGTAAACTGGTACCGGGGCTTTATTTTATTGGCGAGGTATTGGACGTGACCGGCTGGTTGGGGGGCTATAACTTTCAATGGGCCTGGTCGAGTGCCTGGGCCGCTGGGCAGGATTGCTAAGGCGCCCCGGCTGCCCAGGCGCTAGTTTGGCTCTGTTAGGTTGCTCTGCTACGCGCTTTTTTAGCGCGTAAATTCGCCATAGCCATTATTAAGCCAAACCAAGGCTGGGGAGTTGTTGTCTTCAATAATGTCTAAATAGCCGTCATTGTTATAGTCTTGAATACGAATCCAATCGATCCATCCATGCTCGCTAGAACTATTTTCAGCTATATTGCTCGTGCTATCGCTGAACTGCCGGTCACCATTGTTCTCAATGAGCTGGAGATAATATCCGTCATAGAAATTGCCATTTCCGCCGCCTGTGCGCGTCAAGACAATATCGGTCCTGCCATCGCCATCTAAATCCTCTGCATCGATATCGAGAATAACACCTTGTCCTACCACCTCAGGTAACAGCGTTTTGCTGGTGGCCAGGTAGGTACCGCTAGCGCTGCCCCAATAGATAACAGTCGCCATAGCTTGATACTCATGGCCGCCTGCAATGAGATCGATATAGCCATCCTGATCAATGTCGATCAGTTCGGAGGTGTAAAATTGTTGGTTGTTGAGTTCCGTTGCCAGCCGAGTTGAGTCTTGAGTAAAACTGCCATGCCCATCATTGATCAACATAAAGGGCGCTTGCGTATCGCCGATGAGGATATCAAGGTCGCCGTCATTGTCGATGTCGGCTGAGGCGGCAGAATGAAAAAATCCGCTAAAAGCTTCAAGACTTGCGCTGTACTCAAGCCCATTGGCCGTTGTGAGAAAGAGCAGTGGGTGCTCGCCAGGGAAGGGCGGTTGGTCATAGCCATGGCCAACGACAAGGATGTCGAGTTTGTCATCGCCGTTATAGTCGCCCAAAATAGCTTTGCGTGGATGAATGACACCCGGCTCAGATCCGTGAATTAGACTCTTATCCAAGGTGAAATTTCCGGCGCCATCGTTGAGATGAATTTCCACTGCACTGGGCAGATCGGTGCCATTGCCACCGGATAGAAAGATATCCACATCACCATCGCCATCGAAATCGGCATAGGCCATCGCATGATAAAAACAACTGCAGGGCGAACCATTAATGCCGCCGCGCCGGTCGACATGGAGTGTTGTTTTCTGGAGTTGATAGGAGCTGACGTTTTCTATGCTGACCTTGTCGACGCTGATGTCACTGGCATTGTCCACGCTGGTCTCAGATGTCGTATCCGATTCGCTAAGGAGAACACCATCAGAGGCATCTTCGCCGGCAACGTTGCAGCCGGTAAGCACGATGAGGCCTAATATTTGAATAAGATCTACCATCTTGCGCACAATCGATACTCCACTGCTGTATTTGTTGAGGTCCTAGCCAAGCCGATAGGGTTTGAAGGCCGACTACAAGTGCTATATTACTAAAAAGAGTCTGGTGCTAAAACCTATAGGGGCCATTTTATCATCTCGGATCGGCGGCCCGCTAAAGTCTGCCATAGCCTCCGGTCAGAGGATAAACGATCCTTAAGGCCGGGAAACGGGTGTGCTCTGCATATTTAATCGCCACTATCCTGCCCTGCAAGCCACATCAGATAGCCGCCCCACAACACCTTGATATTGTCACGCCCGGCAATTTTTAATGAGAACTGGGCTTTAGAAGACAGCAGGCCGGTGTCGCAATAGAGCACCACAGGTCGATCAGTTGGTATTTCAGCCCGGCGAGCGAGTATTAGACGCCATTCAATATTGAGTGCGCCTGGAATATGACCGGAATCGTATTGTGCTGGGTTTCTGGTATCAATATAGAGAATATCGTTCGAGTCGATCGACGCAAGCTGCTCCGTTGATATAGAACCTTCACCGTAGTCGGCGAAATCCAAATAATCCTGCAGTGCCGCGACGGCCGGATTATCGTCAGCATGTGACAGTCCGATGGTAAGGGCCAGTAACGCGAGGATAAGAGTTTTAGTCATAAATAGGGCCCTATAATGCTAGGTATAATAGGCTTGTCGATCCGAAGTTTTTGCAGCAAGGGGCCACTTTGAATCGGATCCAATTGGTCCTGCCTTTATCCAAACTACCTTCGGTGGTGTGCCAATATACAACCTTCTGCTTGCCAGATGCACCCTATCTATGCAATCCATTTTGAAATCCATCCCTAAAGACAAGATGAAAATCATCCTAAGAGTGGATTATTTTGGTTGCCTTAGCGTGCACAGGTAATCAATATATTTTCATCCGCTTGGCGTCTTAATCCAATCTTTATCTTGGCAGAGTCTTTGCTAACTAAGTCAGTGCAAACATGGAGGATTTATTTATGGAGAGCTCCTGGGTATTGAAAAGAGAGGCGGTGCAACTGGCTAAGGAATGCATCGCAACAGTGCAGCAACAGCTCGGGGTGCGCCTGAAGTTGGCCCATCCAGAATTCTTGGACCTGTTGGGGGATTACGTCGATTTACTCGAGGACCAAACCTTCAAGCATAACGTGACGAAGCTTTATGCTTTTGCCGGCTTAGATCCCACCTTTAACGTCGAGCCAAAGAGAGCAGAGGACCCGATCGAGCTGATTGAATTTCTCGGCAAATCTTACCCGCGCTTCAAAGGCAACAGGGAGTTTAAAAGCCTGTATCGTGGCCAGCCGGTCTATGCCTAACTCAGCAACTCCCGTTGCAAGAATGTGTAAGCCTAAAGCCACCGCATATGCCGTTGCCCTACTGGCAGGCTAGCCTAGCAGAGGCCAGCAAGTAGGGCTCTTTACTTCAAAGAACACGCCGCAGACAGCCGGACGGCGGGCGAGCACAGAAAACAATGCCTTAGTTCATAAAGCCGGGTAGCCAAAGTGCGATAC
>Ga0307488_10003629_pt1 | contig 12863 bp, 8 predicted proteins | sample SB02metaG_FD_202248 | JGI IMG/M metagenome (GOLD analysis project Ga0307488, IMG submission 202248) | Sea-ice brine microbial communities from Beaufort Sea near Barrow, Alaska, United States - SB 0.2 | ecosystem: Environmental > Aquatic > Marine > Coastal | place: USA: Alaska | collected 2017-05-06
CTGCAACCAACGTCGGAAACTCCGCACAGGACAATGACGCAGCCGGGTTGTTGGGTTGGGGGGAGATCGGCACCGCTGCTGCATCTACGGGTCTGAACAACAATAGTATTTCCCAAGAAGTCCCTTGAGGTAGATCATGAGAATCTTCACCGACATCGCCAGCCATGACACAACAGGGGTTGCCCCAGGTGGGCGTATCGTCCGCACTGACTCGACCCCCGTGCAAGGTGTCTCCACACCCATCAACGGGCAGTGGGTGTTCCCCGTCCCTGAGGGCGCAGCACTGACGGTGGACTCGGATTCGTTCTGGTTCCCCCAGGCAGACCTGGGTTCGATCCCGTCCAAGACCGCCGCCGAGTTCCTGATCCGCTACCCGATGTATGAACACATCATCTACAACTTCTACATCGAGAACAGCGACGTAGATGCCTTCGACCTGACGAACCCTACTCCTCAGCCCACCACAGGGAACACGACGCCAGTGCTTCCGACCGCTCTTGGTGCGAACACCGTACCCAGATGCCAACTCGGCGGACCCACAGGTGCGCCCTCGGCGGGAATGGTCCCCAACTCCCTGGCGATGCTGCCTCGGACCGAGGGGCGGGCCAGCAACCTCTATGGGTCAATGGTCACAGCGATGATCGACCTCTGGTACTTCAACCCTTGCTACATCGAGGTCATTGATCCGGTCACCCTCGTTGACGGCGATGTCGTCTCGCTCGACGGCATCCCGATGACCGCTCGGGCTGTGGTAACGCTGCCCGACGAGTTCTTGCTCGTCCCAGGTAACGCCACCACCACAGCATTGAATCTGGCTAACGCTATCAACGACGGGGCCAACTCCTTCTCGACACTGGTGCTGGCAACGGTTGACCCCACGGTCCCCACACGCATCCAACTGCGTCCCGTGCCCCCTACCAACACTCAGGTCACCGTCGCCGCTGCTGGCGGTGTCGTTGGCTACACCATTGTCGAATCCCATCCGGGCACCGACGAGGTGATGATGTGGTGGGAGATCAACCGCATGACCACCTCGGAGGATCAGGGCAGCACACAGGCTTCGACCCCCACCCTCAACACCCCTGCCGTCAAGAACCTTGTCGAGATCAGCGCGGAGGACACATCTCTCTTGGTCTATGTCAGTGTGGACGATGGGGTCTCGTGGTATCTCACCCCCTACCTGGAACCCGTTGATCTCATCAGTGCGGGCACCGAACTGCGGGTAGCCTTCATCAACACGGGCACGAGTAAACTTTATGTCGGAGGCTTCTGCGTGCTGTTCCCCGACCTTCTGGCCCCGCTGTAGACCATGAACCATATCTCTATCCACGACCTAAAGGGTGATGAACACCGACGCTGGGCTGAGGCTCGCAGGGCTACCTATCGCAAGGTCTTGCGGGATCGTGGTGCCTCTGAGCAGCAAAAGCAGACAGCCCGCGCAAAGTTGAACGCCGTGGGCGGCGGTTCACGGTAGTCCGGCTATCAGGCGCTCGGGGGTAAGGGTGAGGCTTGCTTGACCCACCGCTTACGGAGACAGAACATGGCACAGGATTTCGGAAACGGCGTAAGTCGGACCTTGTCGGCACTCCAGCGGCAGTTTCAGACCGTGGTGTGGCAGGCGTCTAAGCCCCCGCTCGACTCTGAACTGAACCTGATGTCGCAGATGGAGATGAACCGCATGGCTGAGGCCGTGCGCTCCGAGATGCACTCAGGTTTCTTGTTGGACCCAATGAGGGCTGATGCCGACTTCGTGACTGAGACTCGATGGAGCAACTGGTTCATGTTTGGTCGGCCCCCGGCTGGCAAGGACGCTCCGTCCATGTGGGCCAACGTCAACGGTTGGATCATCCCCGTCACCGGTAGCGGTGTTGTCGATGGTGATCCCAGCAACCGCATCAACCTGTTCCAGCCACCGGCCACTGAGGCTCGGATTGACCTGGTGTTCCTGGAGGTCTGGCAAGGTCAGATCGCTCCGAATCCCAGCACCGCGAACAAGCCTTCCGCAAGCACCATCTACAAGTACGGCAACACCCAGTTCGGTGGCACCAACTTCGCTGACGACATGAAAGACCCCACCATGGGGTTTGAGACCACTGAGCGCGTCCAGATCCAGTACCGCATCCGTACCTATGGATCAGGCACCGGCCTCGGCGATGCTGTGGACCTTGCCCAGTACCCAGATGGACTCGATGATCCCAACGTGCTCGCACAGGGGACAATGGCTTCCCCTGTGGCTGGCTACATCTGGAACAACATGGGCGATGCCCTCGGTGACCGTGGGCTCTGGCGTGCCGGAAACGGCGACTCCAACAGCCGCACTGCCCTTGGCACCGTCGATGGCTACGTCTATGCCATCCCGATCTGCGCGGTGTTCCGTCGCAACAGTGGAGCCTTCGTTGCACGAACCGCATCGGGGAACGCCAACCAAAACGGCGGCTTCGATAGAAATCCAGTCTCAGGGACCATCACTGATCCCTTGCAGGCTACTCGGACGTTCAGCGCGGTCACCGTGACGGCTGCTCTCGCAGCAGACACGACGGGCGTGATCTCAGTCACTGGCCTGGCGAACTCGGGTCTCGACAACGTGAACATCAACTGGTCCTCGGTGGCAATGGAGATCGGCGGCGAGATCATGGTCATCCAGGCAGTCAATGCCTCCACGGGTGAGATCATGATCGCCTCGACCACCGACACCACGAACCCATGGACTGGTGCGACCCTCACCCCGACTCCTGGACGCGGGCGCTTTGGCACTCAGGCTGCACCCCATGTGGCGGGCAGCGCACTACGATTCTTCAACTTCCGTCCTGACGGGCGTTTCTCCGACGGGATCACCGCCTCGGACATCCTTGACCTCCGTCGCGGGGTCACAGCAGGTGAGTGGTCCTACGAGGACATGCTGAAGCACAACCTCGGGCGAGTCCTTGATGGCTCCCTGAAGTCCTCCTACAAGCAGGGCAGCGGGACCAACACACAGGGCACCGAGATCATCGAGGTGGACTCCTACATCGGCAAGTACGCTGCTGCACTGCCCAACCAGACGGAGCAACTTGACGGCTTCGACAGCATCCGTGAGGTCTTCTCGGATAGTGCTGTCGTGCAAAACGATGTCAGCCTCCTGCTGAGTGTCATTGGAGGCGTCCCCACCCTCTCAACAAACAGTTGGGACGCAGGGGCACCCTTCGTCGTCACCGGCTATTCCCCCGCCGGGGGCACCACCTGGTCCAACGGCTCGGTCGTTGAAGTCAACGTCACCAGAGCACGCGAGACTTCTGATACCGCTGCTGCTTTCATGCGCTTCGTGGCTCCCCAGGAGTACTGGTTGTCTCGTGATGAGATGATCGACCTTGGGGCTGGCGCACATGGCAGCCAGTCACCGTTCCTCATGCGTTTCGTCGGAGATACAACAGCGGTAAGTCCCTACCTGTGGTCTCAGCCTCAGCCTGCCTATGGCTCAACGGCTGTGAACCACCCAGGACCCATGTTTCCGTTGCCGGACGCAGGTTTCCAGACCCCCTACATTGTACTTGGGGGGTTAGCGAACTCGGTTCTGACCGATGTTGCTGCCACTATCACCAGCACCCTCCCCGCTGCTGAGATCAACCTCAGTATTGCGGCCCTCGACTTTGACACTGCGGGTCTCTGGTACAGCACCGCCGTGGACGACCTCAGCACGGCTGGGATCACGAACCTCCTTCTGCATGGCAAGCGGAACCTCTACGACCTTCTGACCAACGGCGGGCGTGATCCCTCTGGAGCGTCCTCTGAGTTGTACATCACCATGATCGACACCACGAACCCCGGCAACAACGGTTGCTTCCGGGTCATCGGGGCGGGCACGGCGGGGTACACCTGGCACAGCGCAGCCAACGATCATAGCGTCGTGGTCGAGCGTGTCGGTGCAGCCCTGGCAGGCATGACAGCAGCCGCTACCGTCACGGTGAAGTTCCGTACTCAGTTCACAAACACCGATGACACAGACATCGCCATCGTCCTCACGGACCTCGCAGGCACCCTCGGAGGGGCCGCAAACCCCTGGGGTGCGGCGGCCAGCATCGCCACGACGTACCTGGGCGACATGGTGCTCGACACCAGCCTCCTCTACGGACCCTCGCGAGGAGCCACGGCTCGGGTTGCCACGCGGCTTGACCGATTCGCGGCCTATGCCCCTGCCAGCACAGTGCTGCGGGAAGCCCCAGAGAACATCGACCCCGACAGCGTGGAGTTCCGCGCTCGGACAGGTGTGCCTCAGGACGAGTACTACTATCCTGCACAGCCCATCCCAACGTGGAACCGCCTGCCCAGTCTGGGAGGCCACGCGCCGAACGCACCCGCCTATGGCAGCGGGCGCTACAACTTTGAGTCCTTCCGCGAGGCAGAACTCTTTGTGGACGAAGGTTCCAAGTCGGTCGTCTTCCGCCCCTTCCAGCAGTTGGACATGTCCTGGGGTCTGACCCTCACGGGAACCGATCAGGTGCCTGCCCTCTATGACGACGCCACTACAGTGATGGGCGGATCGGGGCTGTTCCAGTTGCAGAACGTCTTGGCTCTGCCTCCTGAGTACATGCCTCGGTTTGGTCGGCAGGACATCCCTGTGCGTGCCACGGCAGGAGCCAGTGGACCCTACATCGGGATCAACCACCTGTTTGGAGACTCCGGGACTGTCGCCGACACAGTGAGGGACGTCATCGGTGGTGCCAACACGGTCGCCCCAGCGGTGACCAATGATCCTCTGCGGATCAGCACTGCCCTGGGCATCACCTACGGCGCTTGGAGCGTGGCTGATGCCTCTTTCCAGGGACGGCTCTATGAGGACGTGAACGCACGGTCCTCGGACATCAACAAGCCCCTCCGAGGCATTCAGTTGCCCCCCTACATCGGTATCGCCCGCGTCTATGGCGTCTACGAGGCTGCTGACTACGCATCCAACGGCGGCGCGTGGACTGATGAAGGCTTCACCCCGAAGACCTCAGGTTCCATCGGAACCAACCTCCTCCGCACGGACGCCGACAAGCAGACGATGTACATCGTCAAGGACGGTGCAGCCGATGTCCTCGCTGGACACGACGCGCACACCTATCTGGTTCCCGAGGAAGCCATCGACATCCAGAAGATCGCCGGTTGGACAGATGCTTCGACTTTCGCGACGTACAACTATGTCGTCGAGGTGGCTGTCTTCGCCTTCGCGGAAGGCTTCATCAACAAGAACAACTACGTCCTGCTCCGTTCGGATTCGGCACTCGCTGCGTCCAACCTCCTCTCCGGTGGTCGGATGATCATCCCTGCGGCGATGCAGTCCGCCATCACGGGCGGCACGGACGGCTACTCTGCCTACACTCGGACGGTGTACCAGGGTGACCCCTACATGACCCGCAACGGGGCGACCATGCAGACAGCGGACTACCAGAACCGCTACGGCATGATCTCGGTGACTGATGCGAATGCAGTCAACCCACCAGTCCAGCAGTACAGCACAGCCAACGACCAGATCCCCGAGATCCCCAATGCCCGCTCTCTGGAAGTGCTGGCATCGGTCGATTTCTGGACCACCCTGGGCACAGGCAAGATGGGCGGACCTGTTTGGGCAGGCACCCCGACTGATCCCGGCTACCTCACGGCTTCTGGAACCCGGCTCCCTACGTCGGCGAGCCAGAACCGCTACCAGCCTCATGCTCGTGCATTCTCAGCACCCCAGCCCGCAAGTGCCGGGTACGCCTCGATGGGCGTTGTGATGACTGACCGTACCGTGATGGTCGATCAGATTGTCGTGATCTCGCGTGGGACGGCGACGGCTTCCTTTGGCTATGCCGCTTGGACAGGTGCAACCGTCCAGGCAGACATGCTCGCCCTGGCTGCTCTCATCAACGCCTCGGTTACAGCCTCCACAGAAATCGGGGTCTGGGCCGCAGCCGAAGGGTCAACCTGTCGGATCTACGCTCGGATGCCTGGCAAGGAAGGCAGTGAGACGGTCGTTTCACTGACCCCCGCAACCGGAACCCCGACTGTCATGGCAGGGCTCCGGTTGACCCTGAACGCAGCCTACGGCAACAGCGGCAGTCCTGGGTCGAACCAGACGGTCGCGGCTCTCACAGGCTTCACAGAGGTCGCTGCCAACGCCAAGCAGACACGCAGTGCTCCGACTCCGATGCGTCTGACCGGCATGACTGAGCGGCTGCCTCTCGGGATTCTGGTCAATGACTCGGACTTCATCGGGGAAGACCCACTCCGCAAGGGCATGGCCTACGAGGTCCGCTCCGGTGGTGGTGACCAGTCCACACAGGCTGTGAGCACATTCTCGGCTGATGGGCAGGAGAACACCCGCCTCAGTGGTCCTGGTGGGGTCATGGGCATGGCTGATGGCGCAATCCTTGGGTACACCGCCTACAACGCAACGTCGGCTCCCGATGGGGTCAAGCAGTTCCGCATCTACCGTGGTGGTGGTTCGGCTTACGTCGTGTCCCCTCAGGCCGCTGGTGGTCCCGTGGACTTCACCTCGGGCGGCTTCAGTGAGGGTGATAACCCCGTGCTGAAGGGCGCTGTCCTCGTGGGACGCGCTTACTTGGTCCGCAACGGCTACGAGGAAGCGTTCACTGGCAACGTCACCCGCTCTTACGGTGACGAAGTGCAGATGGTCGTGCTCACCAACGCTGTCTATGGCGAAGGTCTCGACTGCGACAACGGCTATGTCCTCGATGGGATCATCAGCCCGACCGACTACGGCAAGGGCTACGCGGCGTCCGACAGGTACCGCCTGGAAGGCAAGCCTCTGGTCAAGAGCCGGGCAGCCCTTCTTGATCCCAACATCCCGTTGGCTCCGTACCCGCCTGAAGACCCTGCTGACGACGATCCCTGCGCGTGATCGAGGAGTGAACCATGACCCCTTTGAAGAACCTTGAACACCTGACAGACCTGGTATGGGACTCCTTCTCCGGCGAACGCCTCTCTGGCGGCGTGAGTGAGCGGGATTCCTTTGAGAGCGCCCTGTACGATGTCTACATGGAGATGAACCTCTCCGATCACGATCCCTTGCACAAGGCAGGCGAGAAAATCGAAAGCGCCGCCAAGAAGTTGGAGCGGCAGACCCGTTCGTGGCGTGCCACCGTGAACCTCTCTCAGGAGGGGCGAGAGATGGACATTGGCAGGTGGGTCGGTGATCTTGCGAAGACACGAAAGATGGTCCTGACCATCCTGACCTCGGTGCAACGAGCGGCGAAGTTGCTCCCGGCAGCCCGCGCAACCGGCGTGTACATCCCCGAGGGCCTTGATGAAGACACCATCAAGAAGGCCCGCGTGGCTGGGATGAAGATCATCGCTGCACTGGATACCGCCATCGGGGCAGCAGCCAAGGTGCCTCGCACCGCGTCAGCAGTCAGTGTTGCCCTTCGCTACGCAACATCTCAGTAGCCGCCAGGGGTACTGGTAGGGCATGACTACACTCCAGCCCTACCGCAAGACCCTCGTTACCAAAGACACCTACGACGCCATGCGTCGAGTGGAGATGGCGGCGAAGGAGTACGGCAACGTCCAGGTCGAGTACGACGGGGTCACGGCTGACCTCGCCTCCTGGGAGGGGGTCAAACACAGGTTTTCTGGGCCTTTGGGTCTGCCTGCTCACCTGTCCATGCGCCCTACAGGCCGCGAGGTCTACCTGAGCCTGACTGGGCTGGATGATCCCCTGCAACGACTCGCTGTGCTCTGGAGCATCGTGGTGCCTCTGGGGTTCATGCCCTGGGATCGCTACCCGGTGCCTTCGGACACGAGCCATGTTTTTCATTATCTGGGGCCATGGAGCACGGTCGGTGATTTCTTGCACGGGGAAGGTCGTGGTGATCTCGCGTGGCCCTCGATGTGCTGTGCGGCTCAGATCGAGGTCGGCACCTGGTCAGGCAACCACGCCACGGAACGCACCATCCAGACCCACCTACACAGGTTGGGCATCCACTGTGGCCCTGTAGATGGGAACATGGGTCCCGCCACCCTCTCTGCGATGAAGGCACTGGGCCTGACAGGGATGGAGAGCGTGAAGGTGGCTGAGGCTCTGGTGAACATGAATGCCCCACCAACCCGCCAGCAAGAACGGCAGCGGGGTCATGTTGTGCTCGGTGGTGTGCCTATGCAGGCATTTACATCAGGAGGCGTCCACACTGTGGAAACCCGCAACGGCTACGCACTGACAGTGGACGGGCCGGGACGCCTGATTCTGACAGTAGGTGAGTGATGAAAACCAGCAGTGTTCCCCTTTACTTCCCAGACGGTGTGCCGCTCAACGTGCAGCGCATCGAGGATCCTGACGCCATCCACAAGTTGGTAGCGGAGGGGCTGAAGGAGGTAGATGCTGACTGGAGGACGTTGTCGCGGAAGGCAGATGCGGTGACCCAAGGGGACCGCCCCTGGTGGAAACGCCTGTTTGGCGGGTCTCTGGAGACGGACATCACTTACGTCATGAACAGGCTTTATGGTCCGATGTCCAAGTGGCCTCAGGGATTGAGCGGACCACAGAGGGATGATCTCAACATCCTCCGCTATCTGCGGCAGTACTCCTCGGGCACGGTTTACTCCATGTCCGACAAGAACCCGGAGGACGCTCCGACCGAAGACGAGATGGCCAAAGCCTTCAAGTTGATCGCCAAGGATGCCTCCTCGGTCGCTGACCGGGCCGACGGGTATTTCCAGGACATGCTCAACAGGGTGGGCAAGGAGATTGAACCCTTGTGTGAGTCTACCTACGGTGAACCCTGCGAACGTGGTGAGGGAGCGCAGGTGGCGATGGCAGATGTCAAAGACCTGATCCGCATCGGGCATTTCCCTTCAATGACCCCCACAGGTACACGAGTCATGCAAGCCTTGTGGCTGGCGCTCCACCGTTAGCGAACGGGGGGTCACACTGGCGCACTATCGGGTAATCCTTCCCATAGGAGACTTCGATGACTCAAAGCGTCCATGAACGATTGAAGGAGGTCAGGCAACGGCAGGATCTCGCCCTTCCCTGCCCCCCGAACCTCCGGGAGACCTTCGCCAAGCGGGATGGGAGCGAGGCTCCTTTGGTGCTGCGCCCCTACCAGCAGCAGATGGTCGTACACCTCATGGCGATGAAGCGGTTTGTCGTCGGCGACGACTGCGGACTGGGCAAGACCATCGAGAGCATCGCTGCGATGTGCCAGTTGTGGAAGCGTGATCCCGACATCAAGGTGGTTGTGCTCACGAAGAAGTCCAGTGTTCCTCAGTGGGAGGCTGAGTTTGAGCGGTTCACCTCTGGGGTCAACGTACAGGTCGCCATCGGCACGCCCAAGAAGCGGTCTAAGGCTCACGACACATGGGAGCAGTCCACTGGACCGACGGTGCTGATCCAAGGGTACTCGTCGGCGTGCAACGACTTCGGCACTCTCCAGCACTGGGAGGGCTACACGCTGATCCTGGACGAAGTGACGGTGGTGAAGACCCCGACCACACGGGTCCACAAGATATGCCGCCACTACGGCGTACAGGCAGACCGGGTCTGGGGTCTCACTGCGACCCTGATCAAGAACAACCTCATGGAAGGCTACGGCATCTACAAGGTCGTAGTCCCTGACCTGTTCCAGATGTCCAAGAACGGCTTTATGAACAACTACTGCATCACCCGGATGCAGCGCGTAGCCAACGGGCGGCAGGTGCCGATGATCGTAGGCTACAACGCACGAGACATCGAGCGGTTCCGGGACGAGATCGACCACTACTATCTGGGCCGACCAAAGCATCTGGTAGCCAAGGATCTCCCTGTGCTGACCACGAAGATGGTGCGGGTGGGTCTGACGAAGTTCCAGCACGAGAAGTACCAGGAGGCACTGTCTGGTCTGTTGGAGTTGGGTGACGGGGATGAGCGGGAGACCACTCAGTTGACCGCGCTGATCTACTGCCAGGAGATCGTGAACCACCCGGCTCTGATCGAGTATCCCGACTACACCTCCGAGAAGTTGGATGCTCTGATGGACATGGTCACCGACGGTGGTGATCTCCACGACGAGAAGGTCATCGTCTTCACCCGGTTCAAGGAGATGGTCAACACGGCTATGCCTGTGCTGGAGAGAGCCAAGATCAAGTGTGTCCGGGTCACCGGGTCCGAGAATGAGGCCCAACGCAAAGCCGCCATGGACGCCTTCCAGGACCCCAATGATCCTACGCGGGTGATCTTCATCACCATGGCTGGGGGAGATGCCATCAACCTCCAAGCAGCCAAGGCGTTGGTCTTCTACGACTCCCCGTGGAGCGCGGGTGATTATCTCCAGATCGTAGGGCGCATGATCCGCATCGGGTCAGACCACGACACCTGCTACGCCATCCACCTTGTGTGCCGGGACACCATCGACGAACGAGTCCAGCAGGTCGTCCGTAAGAAGATGGGCTTGATCGAGCAGGTGCTCGGTGAGCGTGTCAAGGGAAAGACGGCACCGGACGTGATCTTCAAGGCTGGCGGTGCGGTGAGAGACATCTTCGATGCGATGGTGCAGGACGCCCGAAGTGTCTGAGGGGGTAAATCAGAGTGTCCGTATCGGTAAGGCACAGGGAACCACAAACACAGGAGATCCTCATGGGTGACCCCAAACCAACCCTCAACCAGTTGAGGGTTGCCTCCAACGACACGGACAACAGGAAGGTCTTTTCAGAGACCTTCTGGGCAGACCTCACTCCGCAGTCCGACCAATGAGTGCCCCCGACGCTGAGTGTGAGGTCTGTGGTGGATCAGGGATGGTCGAAGCACCTCCAGACCCACCGCACCCGCCGTCGTTCGACAGGTGTGAGTGTGCTCTCCGCAAGGACATCCTCGCCAACGTGGAACGGGGCTACCCTGGACTGTCCGTAGCGGCGACCATTGAGAAATCCCCACTCCTGGGCAAGCACGACAAGAACGTCTGGGTCACGAGTGGCAGCACGTTCTTCTCCCACCTGCGGCATGTGGCGGTGCGCCAACCGGCAACGTGGTCATTCAGAGTGATCTCGGACGCGGAGTTGGTCACTGCATGGTTGGCGACAGCAGGGCTGGGTGGCGGTGAGATCATCGACCCCGACGCATACAAGGTGAGCACGAAGTACATGACCGTGCCAGACCTCGTGTCACCACCAGATCTGGTGATAATACGCATGGGGATCAAGGTGGCACGCAACGTCGCTGCCCCCGAAGTGCTGGCGGAAGCCATCAACACCCGCCTCCATGGCCGCAAGCCCACCTGGGTCTGGGATAGCCCAACGTCCCCTCTGGACGTTGGAAGCCTGTTCTGGTCCACTGAGGTGGGCTCAGTCCTGGCACCTTTCCTCCGTCTGGGGTCAACAGGGGGTAGTCCGACAGCATCGACCCCAACGAAGACATCGCGGGGCGGCATGTCCCGCAAGAAGTCGCTGCGGGGTGAGGGATGAAGGTACTTCTGAGGTCATCCTTTCGGGACGGCCCGAAAGACAAACCCGATCTGGTTCTTCGGAACGCGCAGTCCCTACGAGACTCAGGACTCGGGTTTGACCAGCCAGAAGACAGCGCCATCTGGGCATACGTCACAGACTTCATTGACCAGCACCACCATGTTCCCGATGCCTCGACAATCAGAGGCCACTTCGACAGGGTGAACCAAGTCCCAGTCGTGGACCGCATGGACATGCTCTGTGTCGAGAAGCCTCGGACACAAGGTGACTTCCTCCAACTGCTGGAGTCCCGCGTCCAAGACCGGCGCATCCGAGTGGTCACAGAAATGCTGCGGGAAGCCGCACGCATCGTGGACACTGGGGTCACCGTCAAAGAGGGACACGAGGAACGCATCCTTCGGGGTCCTGCCCACGCAGTTCGCTACGTCCTCGACAACAGCCACAGGGTCATCACCCCCGTCAACGGGATCCGCCTCTCTGGGGATGTGACCGCAGACGGCGACTCCTTCCTGAAAGAGTACGAGCGGGTGGAGAACGATCCTCTCGCTGGGATCGGACAGTACAGCGGTCTGCGTCAGATGGACGTAGCCCTCAAAGGAGCCAAGCGAGGCGAACTGTGGACTCACGCAGCGTTCACTGGGGGCATGAAGTCCACGCTGGCGATGAACTGGCACTACAACCAAGCGGTGTACTACCAGCACTCGTCCGTGCTTGTGTCTCTGGAGATGCCCTACGCGCAGTGCCGCAAGATCATCTACGCCATCCACTCCAGCCACGAGAAGTTCGCTCAGGTCCGCAAAGACCTGGGGATCAGCAAGAGCCTGGACTACAGCCAGATCAGGGACGGGGAACTCCCTCCTGAAGCACGCACGTTCATGTTCGACCACGTTGTGCCGGACTTCAATGATCCTGCGAACAACTACGGGCACATCCACATCGAGGTGGCTGACCCCGACAAGAACGACTTCAACGTGAACGACCTCCGCTCGCGTTGCGAACTGCTCTACTCCAAAGACCCTGCAATCCGCATGGTCACCGTGGATCACGCTGGGCTGATGCAGTCACGCGGTTCGTACAGGAGCACCACGGAGCGGCTGAACGAAGTCCTCCGTGACCTCAAGCGGCTCGCCATGTCCTTCAACCGAGGCGCAGGTATCGCAGTCATCGCCTTGTTCCAGATCAGCCGCGAAGGCTTCAAGAGCGCCGAGAAGAACGGCGGTCGGTACAACCTGACCCACCTGTCCTATGCCAACGAGGCTGAACGCTCGTCTGACATCGTGACCGCAGGCTGGGTGGACACCGAGTTGATGGAGTCCAACCTCGTCAAGATCCAGTGCTTGAAGTCCAGGGACAACGCGCCCTTCAAGGACTTCTATGCTGGAGTGCTGTGGCCGTGTCGCCGGGTCCACACCACCAACGACGTGACCCCACAGACCGCACAGCGGGTAGGACAGGACATTGACCTGGGAGAC
>Ga0307488_10003631_pt1 | contig 12857 bp, 8 predicted proteins | sample SB02metaG_FD_202248 | JGI IMG/M metagenome (GOLD analysis project Ga0307488, IMG submission 202248) | Sea-ice brine microbial communities from Beaufort Sea near Barrow, Alaska, United States - SB 0.2 | ecosystem: Environmental > Aquatic > Marine > Coastal | place: USA: Alaska | collected 2017-05-06
TGGTTGCCAGTCCTGAGAAGTTTGCTAACTGGCACTATAAATCTGACCCCACCCATATCAGCTTCTTTTCAGCCCCCACCTTTGAATATTTGGGTCAGCAGTGGGGCAGTGCGCCGCAGTTTATTGGTGCGGATGTGATACTTTTTCAGAAATAGTATCTCGAGCTAGTTGCTGGAACAGCCGCGTCTTGATTTTTCCTGATCAGGTCGGCATTCTTATCTGCACGAATGCAAAGGGAATTGTTATGGTCGAAAAAATCGAGTCTCATGATGCAATAACTAGGCTGTCAGAGATTCTGCGCAGAGTTGAGGCCGGTGAATCCTTCACCATTACCAATCGAGGCAAGGATGTCGCGGATGTGGTGCCAAGCGTAGGTAATAACCGTCTCCAAATTATTAGAGCCATTGCCAACATCAAGAAAGCTCAAAAAACTAAAGTGTCCGACTCTGAGCTCAAATGGATGACCCAGTTAGGCCAGAAATGACTGACTTTGTTTCCGGTGAGATTAAGCTCCAGAGATAGTATCTCTAGCCTTAATAAACGCCTGCACCGACCGGCTGACGTCCTCAGGGCTAGTAACCCAGGAACAGACGCTGATACGAATGACTTTTTTACCCTGCCAGACTGAGCCGCCGACCCAGCATTCGCCGGAATCCTGAATCGCCCCGAGTATCTTGCCTGTTTCAATATCATTGTCAGCCGGCGAGAGGATAACCTGGTTAAACACCACATCATTGAGTATCTCGAAGCCAGCCGCTCTGAGCTCCTCGGCAAACTGCAGCGCTCGTTCATGCATGCCATAAACCAGCTCATCGACGCCCTCAGCACCCAAGTATTTCAGCGCTGCCCAGAGTTCAACCGCTCTTGCACGGCGAGACATCTCTGGTGTGTAAAGCATGCCATCGCGATTCTCGCTGAAGTTGAGATAAGCCCCCGACGCCTGCAGCGCCATCACTAAGGCATCTTTATCACGGCATAATAAAATGCCACTGTCATAGGGCGTGTTAAGGGTTTTATGGCCATCCACAGACCATGAATGGGCTTTCTCCATGCCTTGAGTCAGGTGCTTAAGCCGCTTTGTACCGCCCGCCCAAAGACCAAAGGCACCATCTATATGGACCCATGCACCGACTTCATTAGCCCTGTCACAGATCGCGTCAAAGGGATCAAAGGAACCTGAATTGACATTGCCCGCCTGCAATAAAACTATGCAGCTGCCATCCAATTGCGGCAGCTGTTCTGGAAGGATACGTCCCTGATCATCGCCCTCAACCCACTCAATATTGTCGAGTCCAAAGCCCAGCAGAGCGACCGCCTTAGTTACCGCACCATGGATATGTCGGCCGGCAATAATACGCAGTGGCGGCGCGCCGTTATGGCCTTGCTGATTAAAGTCCCAGCCTTGGTTTTGCAACAGTCGATAGCGGGCTGCTGCCAGTCCACACAAAATAGCCGAGGAGGTACCGCTGACAAAACCCGCCACCGTGCTGTCGGGCAAGCCAAACATCTGTTTTAACCAGCGTTCGCAAATCTCTTCAAGCTTGGAGGCAATGGGTGACATGGCATAGAGCGCGGTGTTTTGATCCCAGAAATCACTGAGCCATTTGGTTGCCAAGGTGACCGGCAAAATGCCGCCATTCACAAAACCAAAATAGCGCCCGCCTGTCTGGGCGGTGGTGGCGGGAGAGCCATATAGATGTAACTGCTGGAGAATTGCGCTGGCATCGCCAGACCGGGCTGGCAGGTCTTCGACAAACTGTTCGAGATCTGCCAACGCCTGTTTCGAGGGGAAAACATTGCGTTCCGCGACACTATCCGCGTATTCAAAGGCATAGCCTTTGGCCTGTTCGAGCAGACACTTGGACTGCTGCTGTTGGTGCATATTTTCAAGCAATGTCATCTGAGAGATCTCTAACTATTGTTTTTGTAACCATATGGTCGCAGTAAATCATAGACTAGTGCGCTAACAAAGCTAGAATACCGCCAGAATTCAATTATCAATCAAGGAAAAGTGATCCCTATGTATAAAGGACAGACAGTCAGTCTCACACTTATCGACAATGGTTTTGCAGAAATTCAGTTCGACAATCAAGGCGAGTCGGTGAATAAATTTAATCAGCAGACATTGGCTGATTTGCGCCACGCAGTGGACGCCCTCAAAGCCCAGTCGGGTATCAGAGGCCTATTGCTCAGCAGTGCGAAGCCGGTATTTGTGGTGGGCGCCGATATCACTGAATTTAAGGGCATGTTCACGGCCACCAAGGAAGTGTTTATTTCTGGGGCGCAGACGGCAAATGCTCTGTTCTCTGAGATCGAAGATCTACCTTATCCATCGGTAGCAGCGATTAACGGTTTTGCTCTGGGTGGCGGTTTTGAGATCTGTCTGGCCTGTGACTCTCGGGTGATTTCTTCGAAGGCGGCTGTAGGCCTGCCTGAGACTGGTCTGGGCATTCTCCCTGGCTGGGGCGGCACTGTGCGCCTGCCGCGGTTGATTGGTTATTCCACAGCAGTGCATTGGGTTGCTTCTGGCGAACAGCAGCGACCTAAGGCCGCTCTTGAAGCTGGTGCAGTCGATGCTATCGCTGAACCCGATCAGTTACGTGAAACATCTCTGAACTTACTCCAAGAAATGGCTTCTGGTGAGCGCGATTATCAAACTCGCCGCACCCAAAAGACCTCAGCACTAGCAATGTCGGATGCAGAGCTGCAGGCTACGGCTAGCGGTTTTCGCAGTGCGATCCTGAGTAAGGTTGGCAATCATTATCCCGCCCCTTTAAAAGCCGTTGAGTTGGTTTCCGGTGCTGCCCATTTGGCTCGTGATGAAGCCATTGCCATGGAAAATGAAGCCTTCTATGAAATCTCTCAAACCTCTCAGGCAAGAGCCATGGTGGGGCTATTCTTGAGTGATCAATATATCGTTAAACAGGCGAAAAACCGTAGCCGCGCCCTGGCGGACAAGCTGCCTGAAATCAAAACTGCCGCGGTTATAGGTGCTGGCATTATGGGCGGCGGCATTGCCTACCAAAACGCTATTCGCGGTTACTCGGTAGTGATGAAAGATATTAATCAGCCGGCTTTGGATCTGGGTATTCAAGAGGCCAAAAAGCTGCTGGCGAAAGGCGTTAAGCGCGGCAAGCTTACTGAAGAAAAGGCTGGCCAAATACTCAGCCAGATCAAGCCGAGTCTTGAGGACAGCGATGTGGCTCCATGCAATATGCTGGTTGAAGCCGTGGTTGAGCTGGAATCCGTCAAGAAAATGGTACTGCCCGCCGTTGAAGCACTGCTCGACCACAGCGCAGTGATCACTTCAAACACCTCGACTATCTCGATCAACCGTCTTGCTGAGTCATTAAAGCGTCCAGAAAACTTCTGCGGCATGCACTTCTTTAATCCGGTGCACGCTATGCCGCTGGTTGAAATTATTCGTGGTGAAAACACCTCGGATGCGACCATCGCTGCAGTCTGTGCCTATGCACTGGGTCTGGGTAAGAAGCCGATTGTAGTGAATGACTGCCCGGGCTTCTTGGTCAATCGAGTACTTTTTGCAATGCTCTTCGGCCTCGAAATTCTGATCTCTGAAGGCGCTGACTTCCAGCAGGTCGACAAGGTTATGGAAGGCTGGGGACTGCCAATGGGCCCCGCTTATCTAATGGACGTGATTGGTATAGATACGATTAATCACTGTTATCCGGTGATGATCAATGGCTTGCCAGAGCGCTTTAAAAAGACCGCTGATCTGTGGCCCACTGAGGCTATTTATCAGGCCGAACGTCTGGGTCAGAAAAATGCGCTTGGTTACTATAGTTATGAGTTGAATGAAAAGGGTAAGCCAAGCAAAGCGGTTGATGAGACTGTTATCAAGATGTTTGCCGACCTCTATGGTGAAACCAAACTGGTGGATGCCGATGAGATTATTGATCGTCTGATGATTGCCATGGCTATGGAAATGGTTCACTGCTTAGAAGAGGGCGTTGTTGCTTCGCCAGCTGAAGCGGATATGGCGCTGATTTATGGCGTTGGTTTCCCGGCATTCCGCGGCGGCGTCTGTCGCTGGATGGATGAGATTGGTCTGCAGGAAGTCTGTGATCGCGGTGATCGTTATGCGCATATTAGTGAGCTGTATAGACCCACTGAGAAGCTGCGCGCTATGGCAGCCAAGGGTGAAACCCTGTATTAAGATATTGCACCCAGCTGGTTATCACTGTGAGCGCTTCGCTACGTAATTCAAAGCGCTTCGCTATGCCATCCCGACCGCAGTAGAGGGATGGCATGACGTTGGCACTGACTCAGGACTTGGGTTATCTGCTCAGGAGATCTTTCGGCTTCGCTCAGGATGACAGGCTAGGGTGCCAGTCCGAGCAGCTACAAGGCTGCTAAGCCTTTATAGCTCGACAGGCCGCTCTGGCGTACCCTGCATAAACGGACCATCAACGCAGATACGTCGACCATCGGGCGATGCACAGGCACCACAGATACCCACACCACACTTAGTCAGATAATCAATCGCACTAAAGATCTGATCATCGCGACAGAACTCGCGTTGTACTTTCGCCGCGGCATGAACCATGGGTGAAGGGCCGCAGTTATAGAACACCAGCTTATCCAACTCCTGCTGATCCATCTCTTCAAGTCGACTGCGCAACAATTCAGTAACAACACCTTTAAAGCCTTCGGTGCCATCATCTGTGGCCACGTGAACCTTGGCGATCTTCTTACATTCATCCAGATAGTAGAGCCGCTCGGCGGTGCGCGCACCGGTAAACACTTCAGCATTGCCAAAGTCTCTGGCCAACTGATAGACCGCGGCTAAACCAGTACCACCGGCAACTGCCATGATCTTGGCATCTTCAGCTGGGGACACGGGGATGCCGTGAGGACCGCGGACATAGACTTCAGTGCCCACTTCTAGATCCATCAGCGCATGGGTAAAGATACCCACATCGATAACGGCGAGCTGGAAAGGGTCATCGGCTAGGGCTGAGAATGGCTTTTCACCGATTCCTGGCACCCAGAGAAAGACAAACTCACCGGCTTGGATATTCACTTTACGGTCAAAGGTCAGAACGCAGATGTCGTTGCAGACGCGCTTATTTTCTACCAGCACCACTGGCGAGTAATCCATATCTATATCGTAGCGAATATGGGCTTCAGCTTTATTCGAGTCGAAAGCCATGTCCGATTCAAGCTGATTGAAGTAGCTGCCAATTTCGTCCGTGGTCATGCCGGTTAGGGCAGATCCGATACCGACAATGGATGCACCGGCATTGATAAATTCTCGGGTGTCGGCGGCACTGCTGGCGCCACCACAACCAATAATCGGAATATCGGTCACTTGACGAATCTCGCGCACGCATTTCAGGGCGATGGGAAGTACGCCTTTGCCAGACATGCCGCCAGCGCCATTACTTAAAACCGGGTGTCCGTGAGATGCGGTATAACCTGGCCCGACAGTATTAATCGCACAGATGCCATCGGCACCGCCGGCGGCTGCGGCTAGGGCTATCTCGCCAATATTAGGGGTGTTGGGTGTTAACTTGGGGATCACTGGAATATCGACTACGGCTTTGACCGCTGCAGTAATTGCGCGGACCATCTCCGGATCCTGACCCATGGCCATGCCATAACCTTTGGCGTGGGGGCAGGAGAGATTGAGTTCCAAACCATCCGCCACCGGGGCCATGATTTTGGCCACTTCGACAAACTCTTCAAGACTGCCGCCAAAAATGGATACCAGTAAAAAGCGATCTTCAGGAATACGCAGTTTTGCCATTGCCTCGGCAGCCACAACAGCGCCAGGGTTGGTCAGGCCGACGGCATTAACAAAATTGCCGGGAGAATACTGACTGTAAACCGGTTCACGGTTACCGGCGCGAGGCACTGGTCCGACACTCTTGGTCGTGATCACGCCAATTTGCGGCATATGATCAAACATGTACTGAATAATTGGCACCGCCGTGGTGACGATTCCGGATGGCACTGTAAAAGGGCCTGAGAGGGTCTTACCGAGAAATTCTGTTTTCAAGTGGGCTCGCTCGAAACTGGTTATATTGGAGGTTATACGCAGACCGAGATTATACCGATTTTAAAGAATTAATCTGCCTCTCTCGCGCCTATGCTGCGAAAAAAGGCTAGGTGGCTATAGTCGCTGCTGGGGATATAGCTGCGGTCGTTGTAATGGGGGTTGGCGGAGAGCTTAACGATGACGGTATTGTTCCTTGGGTTGACATAAATATACTGGCCATAGACACCCATTGCCATATATTCACCGTCCTTTGAGAGGGGCAACCACCATTGGTAACCATAGCCAAAGTTATCTTGCTCAGGCTGCAGGTGCGGGGCGTCGGCAACTGTCGATGCGGCGATCCAATTAGTTGGAACTATCTGTTTCTCGTCCAGCACCCCGTTGTGTAAATAGAGCGAGCCAAGTTTGGCAAAATCCCGCAGGGTTAAATTGAGCCCGCCTAGGGCCATCTCTTTGCCATCGCCGTCGACAATCCAGTAGCCGTCGTATTCCATTCCCAGAGGCTCGTAGAGTTTCTCTTGCATATAGTCAGTCACTGACTGCCCAGTGGCGCGGCTCAGCACCATACTCAAAACATGGGTGTCGATACTGACGTAATGATTCAGGGTGCCGGGCTCGCGCCCACGAGTCAGGCTAGCGGCAAAGTCATCCTGTGGGCTGCCTAGGGCAAAGCCTCGGCCCCAGCGGTTGATATCACTATTAAAGTCCGCGTAGTCTTCATTAAAGGCGATGCCTGATGACATCTGTAGTACATCTTTAATGCGCACCCCTTCATAACCTGAGCCTTTTAGCTCTGGGGCATAGGTATCTACTGTTTGCTCAATGCTGCCAATGCTACCTTCATCCACTGCGATACCCAGCATGGCGGAAATAAACGACTTAGCCATGGACCAGGAGATGGTGCGGGTGGATTCACTGTGGCCGAGACTATAGGTTTCGTGAACGATTTTATCGTTCTGGACTACTAGCAGTCCGGTAGTCCAGGAGTCGATTAAAAACTGTTTTGTGTTGAGCGGTTGCCCAGCATACAAAAAATCCTCCGGCAGTTCTAAGGCAGTGCCTTGGCTGTAGGGGCGTGGTTTTGAGGAGGCACTCATGGTGCTGATTGCCCCGAGCTGATCGGCGGAGCGGAAGTTTTCGACAATACGATCTGCGTCGAAAAGGTGCACGGCGCGGTAGAGATTCTGCGCTGTGGGTAGGGCCCAAAAACCGCCTATTAATAGCACTGTGGCCCCGATTAAAACACTTTTGCGTGAAATGGCCATATGTTCCTCAGGGGAGTTTTAAGCTGCTTATGCAGTCTTATTGTTGTATTACATCCTAAGTGAGTTTGTAGCTTAAGCGCAATCAAAGTCTCTCCTAGTAATAAGCGGACACAAAAAAAGAACAAAAAAAAGAGCGACCCTAGGGCCGCTCTTTTCGTTTACACCGAAACCAATATTAGAACTGGTTCATGGTGTTGTCTGCGCCTGAGGCTTTCAGTGCAGCATCACCTGCAAAGTACTCTTTGTGATCGTCGCCCATATCCGATCCCGCCATGTTCTGGTGCTTCACACAAGCGATTCCTTGACGGATCTCTTTGCGCTGAACGCCAGCAACATAACCCAACATACCCTGTTCGCCGAAGTACTCTTTGGCCAGATTGTCGGTAGACAGTGCCGCAGTGTGGTACGTAGGCAGTGTAATAAGGTGGTGGAAGATACCGGCTTCACGGGCAGAATCAGCCTGGAAAGTACGGATTTTCTCATCAGCAACCGCAGCCAGATCAGTTTCATCGTAGCTGACGTTCATCAGATCAGCTCTATCGTAGGCTGAAACATCTTTGCCTGCATCACTCCAAGTGTCGAAGATTTGCTGACGGAAGTTTAGCGTCCAGTTGAACGATGGGCTGTTGTTGTAAACCAGCTTAGCGTTGGGAACCGCTTTACGAATCTCACTCATCATGGCGCCAATCTGGCCAACGTGAGGCTTCTCGGTTTCGATCCAGATCATATCAGCGCCATTCTGCAGGCTAGTGATACTGTCGAGGATGCAGCGTGCTTCGCCAGTGCCAGCCTTGAACTGGTAAAGGTTGCTTGGCAGGCGCTTAGGACGTACCAGCTTGCCATCGCGGTTAAGGACTACGTCGCCGTTCTTCATGTCAGCAGGGCTGATCTCTTCAACGTCGAGGAATGAGTTGTACTGATCGCCGAGATCGCCTGGCTCACGTGTTACAGCGATCTGCTTAGTCAGGCCAGCACCCAATGAGTCGGTACGCGCCACAATGACGCCATCGTCAACACCCAGCTCAAGGAATGCGTAACGAACAGCATTGATCTTGGCGAGGAAGTCTTCATGGGGAACAGTAACCTTGCCATCCTGGTGACCACATTGCTTCTCATCAGAGACTTGGTTTTCGATCTGGATACAGCAAGCACCGGCTTCAATCATCTGCTTAGCCATCAAATAGGTGGCTTCAGCATTACCAAAACCGGCATCGATGTCGGCGACGATGGGCACTACGTGTGTCTCATGGTTGTCGATTTGATCTTGGATTGCTTTCTTGGCATCGCCTTGAGCAGCGTCCAGCTGACGGAACAGTCCGCCTAATTCGCGAGCATCAGCCTGACGCAAGAAGGTATAGAGCTCAGCAATCAATGAGGCAACCGACGTCTTCTCATGCATTGACTGATCGGGCAGGGGGCCGAACTCTGAACGTAGAGCCGCAACCATCCAACCTGAGAGGTAGAGGTATTTACGTTTGGTGGTACCAAAGTGCTTTTTAATCGCAATCAGCTTTTGCTGACCGATAAAGCCGTGCCAGCAACCCAGCGACTGGGTGTATTGCGATGAGTCGGCATCGTATGCCGCCATGTCTTCGCGCATTATCGCCGCGGTGTACTTGGCAATCTCAATGCCGGTTTGAAAACGGTTCTGAGCGCGCATGCGAGCTGCAGAGTCAGCGCTGATCGCGCCCCAGTTCCCACCGTGTTGCTCTTTTAGTTTGGCAACTGCTGCAAGATCATTAGAAAAATTGGACATACTTGAAACCCCTTATTGAATTCGGTTCGTTTGACAGTGCAGTGAGTTTAGGTATGATGCCCCTATAAATCTAATTGATAGTTTCTATTGCGGGCATTTTTATTATGAATATAGCGAGAGTCGATTTAAATCTGTTGGTCTATCTAGATGTGCTACTCCGAGAGTGCAATGTTACCCGCGCTGCCGAGGAGCTAGGCATCAGCCAACCCGCCATGTCAAACAGCTTGCGGCGTCTGCGGGATCTGTTTGATGATCCGCTATTGGTGCGCACCAGCGATGGTATGACGCCAACTGATCGCGCCTTAGAACTTCAGCCTTTAGTACGCAATGTTCTGGCTGCCGCCGAGATCGCAGTATTGCCCAAGACGATATTTGATGCCGCCGCCTCCGACCGTATCTTTCGTATCATGGCCAGTGATTACACCGAAGTGACGCTATTGCCCCAGTTGCTGACCCGTCTGCGCCGGGAAGCGCCGGGCATTCGTTTGGATATCATGACGCCCAGCGACGTTAGCTTTCACGATGTTGAGCGCGGCAAGGTCGATCTGGTGATCAATCGTTTTGATACGCTGCCACAGTCCTTTCATCAGGTGCATCTCTGGGATGACAGCTTTTCTTGTGTGATGAGCGCTAATAATCCGGTGATTAAAAATTGGAGCCTCGACAGTTACCTGTCTCACAAGCATGTCTGGGTCAGTAAAACTGGCATGGGTGTGGGCGTGGGCATGAGTCCTGACGATGTCCAACGACTTGGTTGGGTGGATGAGGCGTTGGGCAAGCTCGACGCCAAGCGTGAGATAACCGTGTTTACGCGCCATTATCAAGCCGCACTGCTATTGGGCGAGCAGGACGATCTAATTGTTACCATCCCCACTATAGCGGCACGCACCATGTCGAATAATCCCAAGGTAGTGATTCTTGATCCGCCCTTTGAAATACCCCGTATGCGTCTAAAAATGGTCTGGAGTCCGCTGTTGCAGCGGGACCCCGGTCATAAGTGGCTGCGCCAGATGATTAAAGATGTGTCTTCTGCGATCGCTAACTAGTTATTGTTGGCGCCCAGCTCAAGAGGCTCTAGTCACATAATCTTGCTGAATAGCAAGGATAGAATCCATAGATTTGGCTTATTTAAGGGTTGAGATTAGACTCTGTCAAAATTTGTTGTCATAGCGGAGAGAGAACCATGGTCGAACGTATCCAGCACTCGGGATTGCATATAGCAACACCCATTTATGAATTGGTCAACGATCAAATCTGTCCCGGAACCGGTATTGAGCCAGATCAGTTTTGGCCAGCATTTTCCGAAATAATCCATCATTTTGCGCCTATAAATCGCGATCTCCTTGAAAAGCGTGAGATTCTGCAGGGGCAAATTGATAGCTGGCATCATCAGCACCGCGACGATTTCAATTTCGCCGACTACAAAGCCTTTCTGCAAAGTATCAACTATCTAGTTCCTGAGGGTCCCAGCTTTAGCGTGACGCCACGCAATGTCGACCCCGAGATTGCTCAGCAGGCCGGCCCACAGTTAGTCGTACCGATTATGAATGCCCGCTTTGCTCTCAATGCGGTAAATGCCCGCTGGGGCAGCCTTTATGATGCGCTTTATGGCAACGATGTCATCTCTGAGGACGGTGGTGCCGAGAAAGCGGGGGCCTACAACCCGGTTCGGGGGCAAAAGGTTATCGACTATGGCCGCGATCTGCTTGATACAGCAGTGCCTTTAGATAAAGGCTCCCACCATTCCGCTACCGGCTATCAGGTTCGTAATCAGCGCATGGTAGTGACCTTGGATAACGGTGACCTAGCGCGCCTAGCCAATCCTGAACAATTTGTCGGCTATTTGGGAGCAGCAGAAAATCCAGCATCAATATTGTTAAAAAACAATAGGTTGCATCTTGAAATTCAGGTAGATTCTGCAAGTCAGGTAGGTGCTACCGACAAGGCAGGCGTGAAGGACATAGTTCTGGAAGCCGCCCTGACCACGATTATGGACTGTGAAGATTCAGTCGCCGCGGTGGACGCCGAGGATAAGGCTCTCGCCTATAGCAATTGGTTGGGCCTCAATAAAGGTACTCTCGAAGAAACCATTACTCGCGGGGACAAGAGCTTTGTTCGCTCAATGAACCCTAACCGCGAATATCTTGCGGCGGATGGCTCAAAGCTCACTTTAAATGGCCGCAGTTTGATGTTTGTGCGCAATGTTGGCCACCTGATGACCAATCCGGCGATTCTCGATGGGGATGGCAATGAGGTTCCAGAGGGGATTATGGATGCGGTTATCACCAGCCTGATCTCCCTCCACGACCTCAAGCGCACGGGGGGTCTAAGCAATTCCGTAGCCGGCAGCAGCTATATAGTTAAACCCAAGATGCATGGTCCTGAAGAAGTGGCCTTTACCAATCAGCTTTTCGATGCTGTTGAAGATGCATTGGGCCTCGAGCGACACACTATTAAGGTCGGCATTATGGACGAGGAGCGACGCACCTCGGTGAATCTAAAAGAGTGCATTCGCGCCGCCAAAGGCCGTGTGGTGTTTATCAACACTGGCTTCCTCGATCGCACGGGAGATGAGATTCACACCAGCATGCATGCGGGCCCTTTTGCCTTAAAAGCAGATCTAAAGGCCATGCCTTGGATTAGCGCATACGAAGATCGCAATGTAGACATAGGTCTGGCTTGTGGGCTTAAGGGTAAAGCTCAAATCGGCAAGGGCATGTGGGCGATCCCGGACAATATGGCCGATATGATGCGGATCAAAATAGGCCATCCAAAATCCGGTGCTAATACGGCCTGGGTGCCATCACCGACTGCGGCAACCCTGCATGCTATGCATTACCATCAGGTGGATGTGGTCGCTGTGCAGGCGCAAGTGGCTAACCGAACTATGGCCAGCGTCGACGACATCCTGACTATCCCCTTACTTGGCGACCGTCAGCTCAGCGCAGAAGAAATTCAGCTGGAACTGGACAATAATGCCCAAGGCTTGCTCGGTTATGTTGTGCGCTGGGTGGAGCAGGGCGTGGGCTGTTCTAAGGTGCTCGATATTAATAATGTTGGGCTTATGGAAGATCGTGCGACGCTACGTATTTCTAGCCAGCATATGGCCAACTGGCTGCATCATGGCATCTGTAGTTCAGAACAGGTGATGGAGACATTGAAGCGTATGGCTGTGGTGGTTGATGGCCAAAACGCTGGGGATGCAGAGTATGTTGCCATGAGCCCAGATTTCGATCGGAGCATTGCCTTTCAAGCGGCCTGCGATCTGGTATTTAAGGGTGACAAGCAGCCCAGCGGTTATACTGAGCCATTGCTGCACGCCTATCGCCAGCAAGCAAAAGCGGCGCGTTAAGAGGAGCTAAGCATGAAATCCACTCCCGATCTGTGCGACCAGTACCCTGAGGTAATTCAGGTGGTTGAGCCGATGTTTAGCAACTATGGCGGTCGCGAGCGCTTTGGTGGCGAGATTGTCACCGTAAAGTGCTTTGAAGATAACAGCTGTGTCAAACAGCTGGTCGATACCGACGGTCAAGGCCGGGTGATGGTGGTGGATGGCGGCGGCAGCATGCGCCGTGCCTGTCTTGGAGATATGTTAGCGGAAAAGGCCTCGGTGAACGGCTGGAGCGGGCTGATTATCTATGGCTGTATTCGCGATGTGGATGAGATTATGGCCACCGATATTGGAGTGCAGGCCCTGGGTACGCACCCGATGAAAACAGAAAAGAAAGGTATTGGCGAGACGCAGGTCAGGGTGACCTTTGGCGGAGTCACTTTTAATCCTGGGGACTATGTCTACGCCGATAACAACGGTATT
>Ga0307488_10003633_pt1 | contig 12856 bp, 18 predicted proteins | sample SB02metaG_FD_202248 | JGI IMG/M metagenome (GOLD analysis project Ga0307488, IMG submission 202248) | Sea-ice brine microbial communities from Beaufort Sea near Barrow, Alaska, United States - SB 0.2 | ecosystem: Environmental > Aquatic > Marine > Coastal | place: USA: Alaska | collected...
TTTACCCAAAAAGGGGGTCATCGGGGAGACTCCCCCAATTACCAATGAATGTGTTTAAACCATCGAGCCACTTTATTAGCGTCGCTAGTTGTTCCGTTAGCAACATAGTTAGCTCCCTTCACAACGCCTCCTTTGATCTAACGTGCTACGTGCTTTATACCTTCGGAGTGAATAGTTTTTGGCAGCTGCAACGGCATCAGTTCCCTTGTTGAAAATAAATGAGGCCCCGATCCCCGCTACTACTGGAAGCCCCAATGTTTCAGGTGCTATATCGGCCGATATTCCCATTGTAGCGTCCTCGTCTCCTACCAGCTGTACTGCATTCTTCCCTACATAAATTCCTATATCAGCAACCTCATAATAATTCAGCTTTTTGTGTTTTAAATCCCCTTTGATATCTTGGCTGAGGGAGATACCTTGTGCACCAACTGATGACCCCGTGCCTAGTCCTTTCTTCATTGATGAAACCATATTGTTCCTTTCAACAGATAGACCGCCTTTGGCCGCAAATTTATCTAGGGAATGTGTCTTAACAAAACTGTTATCGATACCAGGGCGAGTCCCAATTATATTTTCACCGCAGTTCGCCGGATGCGAGAAGCGTTTCCGACCGTCCTGGGCGCGCCGATCGCGTCGCGCGCATCATTTCGGAGCCCCGTGCCTCATCTGATGAGCATCGCATGGTCACGACTTCCCCAGTTCCGCGCCGTTTTCGCTCCAAGCATCGCCATGCATTTCCCCCCGTGGCGCACAGAGTCCAAAACCGTGCTCGGTTTGCCGTGGGTCGCTGTGGTTGGGGTGCTACGGGGTGTTGGCCGGACACTTTCGTGGTTTAATAACAGAAGAAAGAAAGAGAAACGTGATGTCCGACACGAACGTCTGGTATCGATACAGCAATGGATGTACGCGGATGAGCGCGTAGCGGCGCCGCCCCAACGGACGCGCCGTCGCCGCCGCCGGCGACGCTTTCACACGACGCATTACAGGCACCATCGACCGTGCCGCTTCCCCGGGCGCTACTTTCCGAGCGCGCGCCCACCGAACCAACTCTCGGGCGGTTCTTGGCCGACCCTGAGACGTGAGACGGGGAACAGCGCACGTGTTAGTCGTAAGCTGGTACAGAGGACCGATCTGTGTAGACGACTGCCGAAACTTTCTTTGGATTCTTTAGACTGTGGATTTCGCTCTCTGGGCAAGTGCTCGCACGGAGACTGGATACCACGGTGAATAAATCCAGAGACAGATCTCGCGTTCGTTGACTCCCCCAACATCTTTGTCAAACAAGTCTTGAGATGTCAAAAGATGTCCAAAAAAGGTTTGCGACACTTTGTCATACGAGGATTAGGGTTTAGGGTCGGTACTTTCGTCGTTCAATACGCGTGTTCGGACTGCGCGATTTCTGTCGTCGCGGCGCCGCTGCTCGTTTCTCGCGAGGCTGCACTCACCGCTCGCAAAGTCGTTCAGATTGGACGGTCATCTTGAGTCAACATGTTTGACTGTAGGGGCGCCCTCCTATTTTTTTGACGTACCAGAATACGGCCGTTGCGTCGGAAATACGGCGCCAAACGACCTGAGTTCTTTGAGACGGGGTACTGCTGTCAAAGTTGTTCCCGACAATCAGGCGGGCTCAGTCAGGGTCGGCTCCATATGTTTTTTGCCCGAGTTGGGGCTAGAAAGGAAAATGACTTTAGGGGCGCCCTAATTCGTGTGTACTGCGAATGAAGCTGCTGCGTGCGTTCAGGGTTCAGGGTTTAGGGTTTAGGGTTTAGGGACCGCCGCGGCGCGGCACGGCGCCGGATCCGGTATGATAGTTTCAATATCCGCGTGGATCCGCCGGATCCGGCGCTAATCCGAGCCCTGCCTGTAGCTGTACGCTGTAGGTAACGTGATCGCAAACTGTAATTTTCACATTTGTGATTACAGCACCTTTTGTTTTTTGAGCGACGAAGTAATGCACGTTGAGCCCCAAGGTCGGATTTTGGTGATTTTATCGGAACTCGGGTTCCAAAATGGTCTGGGCGTTTTTGGATAAACCAGTCGTTGCGACTGGTTGCGAACACATGGCGCGTGACGCCGGCGGCCACCTCCGCTGGTTTGCGTTCAGAACTCTAGTGATGACCTCCCTGGAGCCCCATGACCACTCGGCACCGTCGCCGCTTTCCCCTCGCCACCACGATGGGGGTCGGAGGCCGTTGGCCACCAACATGTTGGGCGTATGACTCGGCGTGTGGTCTCCATTGAGGCAAGAAAGCTGTTATGCTCACGGCTTTCCCCAAGCATGAACACCCAATGGAGTTGGGAAAAGTCGCTCCCGCGTCGCTGCGTTACATGCAAAAGAAACTCCCCTGATCTAAACCCAGTCTCCGCGTGACGCGTCACGCTCAAGGCCCCAACATGATTGGTCGAGAGAGTGATTCACTGCGATTTCATTGGCTGATATTTTTTGCAGGTTTCGCGCCAATTCTGAACGTAAATGTGTACCGTACCTGATTGGTCAATGGACAGTCCAACATCTTCCAGCGTCCCTGATTGGTCGAGAGGCTACATTCTGGGGGTTCAGGGGGTAGTCAAACCGGAGACTGGGTTTAAGGAATTACCAAATCAGATTTAGATAGTTCGTAAAGTAGCTCTAGAGCTCTACATCACAGAAAGACATTTCAGATTTATGCGTGAGAAAACGCGTCATCCTGCCGGCAAAATAGACGAAAGAAAAAACGTGCGCTTCCTGGTGCCATCGCCGCAATGCCGCGACAGCTCCGCACTTCTCTCCAAAATCCGCGTTTCCGAGGGGACAGTCCCGTTCACGTCGACGCTCACACCACCATTGGACACTGACGCACTATGAACAAACGTCGCACAATGGCGCTATGGCTGCGCCAACTGAGCACCAGGTGTGCTTGATTTTATTCGCCAAAGATACAGGTCCCAAAACGTGAGCAAGGTACCATGGCTGCGATACTGCGACAGCGGACCGTGCTTCTTCCCGAAGCGCACGTTTCGAGCGCGTTCCAACCGCCATCCGCCAAGCCCTAAGCATGCGCGCTATGCGCGCACTCGCGCTTCGCGCCTTTCTTGGTGGACTGTATATTTCTATAATAACACATTTCCTATTACTAGTTCTAGGAAACCGTGCCCGTGGCGCGTCCCGCAATTCACCCTAAATCCGAGTGCAGAGCGGCGTTGGTACGCGAGCCGCGCGTCGCGGCGAGCGCTGCTGGACACTGTCGAGGGCGCGTCGGTTTTACGCGGGACCAGAATGAGCGGATCGTTTTCTCCCATGGTCGAGATGTCGTGCTGAACGTCCGTCCGTCACCAAATCACAGAAAGACAGCTCGGATATTTTATTGGCCAACTACAGTAGTACTAGTACTGGCTTAGACAGAAAGAGTTTCCTTGAATCGAGGTTACATTTTGAGGGGTTATATCCTACCTCTTTCACCCAAATTTTCTCCAGAATCCCCAAACGACTTTCTTTGAACACGGAAACTCGCATCTCTGTGGCGCCGTGCGCGCGGCGCCCACTCGCGCCGGGTGTGCCGTGACACCCGCAGGAGTGCGCGGCCGTCAAACTGAATCTGCCCAAAACGAGTTGAATGTGGAGCCCCTGAATCCCATCCTCACCTCCTAGTTCCCTCCAGAATCGCCCCAAATTAAGTTTTCTCGGCATGGCGACGCGCCAAAGGGCGGCGCCAGGAGCGCGGCGGCCCGCGAAGGTGGGTGTGCCGTGTTGCTCGAGGGCATGCGCATGCGTCAAAGTACATCGGCAAACCATTTGTTGGATGTGGAGCCCCGCATCCGGGTTTCCCCAACACGTGCTTTCAAACCATTCTCCCCAAATCTTCGTCTGAACCTCGCGTTACTCGTCGCTATAAACGTGCCAGTCGCAACCCCGTACGCCAACCTCCCTCAGTGTCTCCTGGCGTGCCCCTCGGCGGTTCTTGAACCTTCGCTGCCTCAGCACTCGGGCACTGCGGTCCACGTGGTACCGTTTCCGAGCTTTCAGGTGAACTCGCTTGTCGGGGAACTTCGCGATTTGGCCACTACTTGGTGCTTGGGATACGCGCCGGCGGTTCACCGTTCCCTCCACCACACGAGCTCGACACACGCCGCTGTATGTAGCGTGCCTGGCGCGCACTTTGCCTCCTACCTCGTGCTTATCAACCGCTGACTTCTGTATGTTGCCACGCAGACTTGAAGCGCGACGGGGCTATGTCTGTTCGTCGACGGCGGCAGTGGAACCAATGAAATATACGCTCGGACAGAGATTTTCCGAGCGTCGCTGCTCCCACCACCCACGGCAGCAGCTACCGCCCTGGCTGACCTCGCGGAAAGCGGAGTTGCCGGCGGGGAAGGCGGGCACACGCAGGTTGCAAGTGCGGGCTACCATCGTTGACAGTGAGTGGCAGCGGCGAGCACACACTGTGTGGACCCGGCAGATTCACAGTCAGCTGCCAGTGACCGCCGTGCCGCCGCCGCCAGCTGCTCCGGGGCATGGCGGCGGCAATGCGTGGCGGGTTCGGATGCGGGGTTGCAGGTCGGTGCTGGGGTGTTTGGGGTGTTGGTCGTGAACCGCGGCCAAGGGATGCGTGTGTGCAAGTAGGCCTGTGCGAGTAGCCCTTCGCTCTAGGGGCGACCTGTGATGGGCACCGAGTTGGTGGTGTCGGCGGGGCACGACCCCGGCGCGTCCGTCAGTCCGCTCAACCTCTCAGGCGCCCGCCCCACTAACCGATTGGGGCAAAAAATGTGCCAGTCTCCTTGGCGGCAGGAATTGGACGAAGCTGGTTATTTCGGACGTTTTGCGGTAAAGATGCGTCTCGGTTTCTTTTCACTGTTGGGCTTGCTGGACGAGCGCGCGTCTTCGGCGCGGTTTTCTCACGCGGCGGCGCGGTGACTCGGGCCGCGAAGAGCGGCTTCCGGGGTTATCGACAGCTGCTGTCACCGTGGTCTCGGCCCCGGAGCGAGATTTTGCGCGCATCTTGCATTTCCAGCTCGCGGTCGGCTCGGTTTCGGCACATTTCCAGCGTTGCGGCCGATCTCGCGAAATCTCGCTCCGGGGTCGAGTCCACGGTGACCGGAGCTATGCGTCTCGTTTCGAATCTGTGCTTTTCATCGGGAGACTCCTATCAACGGCGTGAGAAATCGCGCGTTTGCCGCTGCGTCTTGCCTCGTCGCGTGTTTTGGTGGCTTCTTATTGGTGGATTCTGACTGATTGTCCTACGTGTGATTTTTGGTGACTTCTCGTTGGTGCGACACTTTACGGAAAAGAAACGTCCAAAAATTCCAATTCGCGCTTTTTCATTTGGTTCCAATCGGGTAGTGGGGCGGGCGCCCGGGTGCAACTGGCTGAATTAAGCCGACTCTCCGAACTTGGATCGCGTATGGACATTTCAACCACGAAATTCCCCCTCACCCAACTTATCCAACAAATCCAAATCGGTGGGGTATTCGGAGTTGGGTCCACGCGGTCCCCTCGCGGGGGCGTCAGCGTCCCATCCCCGATCCCTATTCTTCCAGGTATTCACCACCCTCTTCCACGGTGTTTCCCTTCTTTTCCATAGTTTCTGTTCTTCCTCGTTCCTCCTCAATTTCTGACCTGATTGTGCCATCAAGATCCAGTAGTTGTCCTTTCCGCGTACGAAGTGTTCCCGCCTCGACGGATGCTGTGCCTGCCTCGCCACCGATGGGAGTTTCACGTCACACTCCTTACATATCTATAACTTTCCGCCATGGGTTCGTCCGTAATCTCCGCACGCCTTCGTGAGCACTTCGCCCCCTTCATCTATAGTTACAGTGCCAGGCTCGCTTCTCTTCGTCTCTTAGTCGACCGGGCCGAGTAGTTCCGGGTGCGTCTCCCGCCACTCTTTTGACGCTGCGGTGTCCCTCCTGCCTTCCGCTGATTCTTCTGCACTCTGCGTCTTCCCACTGATGATCCTTGTTCCTCATCAGCCGGAGCATTCTCGTTGCTAGTAGGCCTTCCATAGCTTTCGCCATTTGTTTAGCCGTTTCCGCCGACGCTCCCAAACCCTTTAACACCGTGCGGAGCCCGGGTGGGGCGTATTCCAGCCCTCCTATGTCCGGGTCCCACTCACCGCACCTTCTCCACGTCCCGTTCCGCCCTACGGTGTCTCTTCCCCATCCCCATCCTGCATCCCGCTGTCGGTCCATGTCGTACCACCAAAGCCATGCTGGCCAGCCTAATGCCTCCTCGCGTCGTTTTTCTCGGACCGTGGTGGCCTACTTTCCCGGAGCGCGGGCCGCCCACCACGCCTCCACCGTGCGCACGAATGGGCGTTCGTCCCAGTCGTCCGCCCCTTCCGGGTGGTATTTGTTGCGTTGGAATACCACCACCACCACTGGGTGTTGGATGTATCCCACGTGTTGCCTCACGTCAACCTCGGTACGAAGGACCAGGTGCCCGCTGGAACCAGGAACACGACGCGCCCCCCCCAGCTCAGTGATGCGTTCCACATAGTCCGTGCCGGCGAACATCGGTATCGCTAGGATCGCCCCCAACGCGTGTTGGGCCAGCTCCAGTGCCGCGAGGACCTGGTCAGTGCCCCCAGCCGAGACATCTTCCGCTGAAATTCGGGGTTGGCTCCCACGAAAGCTCCCACTAACCGAACCTTCCTGAGCCCATAACGTATCAGCGTTTCCTGCTCCCCCGCGAACAGGCTGGGATGCTCCAGCGTGCACGTGACCTCGTATCGTTCAGATCGGTTCCCGATATCCCCGAAGGCTTGCATCAGCAGTCCGGCCAGGTGCACGACACCGTCTTCATACGCTTCGTCGTTTGCCCAGCACGTTTTCTCTCGCCTGGTGTGCCTCCCCGATTCCGTGCCGTCTTGGATCCATCGTTGTGCCTCCGCAGCCGCACTGACGAATGCTTCGCCCCGTTCCTCCCACCCGTGTGTCCACAGTCTCCGCATTGTCTCGCAAGCGGCGCGCGATATGGTGACAGGTTTCCCTTACCCGCGGAGCGTGGTCGCGCCTCCCGTGTGTGTCACCCGTCCGCACGCACTCAGGTCTGTGTTCCTCGGCCTCGGGTGCCGACTCCCACGGCTTTCCCTGACACGTGGCCCGGGTGACTTCCCAGGCGTGGACCCACCCGAGATCACCGAGTTTCTCCAGCACCTCGTTCAGGTCCCGCTTCAGCTGCGCGAGCACTTCCCGCTGGTCGCTCGCCGCGTTCGCCACGCTGTAGAACCGCCAGTGTGGTTTGGTATCGTCTTCCGCACAGCATCTCATACAGGTCGCGCCGTTTTCGCCGTACACGTGCGGCCTTCGTCGACACTCATTTTTCATCGTTAGCAGACTGTTTCTTTCTATACAGGAGCCTGGGCCGAGCGCGCGCGCCGGAGTACGGTGCGCCTGTCCACGCCTCTCATGCAGTACGTCGAGCCGCCGTTGAGGTTGGCGACAAACTCGGGTAGGCATCGGCCTACAATCTGGGGTGGCGGGGCGGACCCGAAAACGAGCGGCGCCGCAGGGAGGAACGTGGGGACAAATTGTAAACCAGAGGGAGCAGGGACAACTTGGAAGCCGGCGGACGCACGGCGCGACGCGACGCGCGACGGGTGGAGACATATATGTGTCGACCGTGTCTTGCTTGCAGGAAGCGCGCGATCACGGAACGCGCGGGGAGGCGCGTGGGTGGGCCCTCAGCTTGCTGTGGCGCTCAGCTTGCTGCCGCTTGCTGTCTGCCGCGTGTGGTACGAGTAGTTCGAAGGGATGAGTGGTGCGCGGAAACGGTGGGTCGATAGAGGTATGGGCCGAGACTCTGGTGGGTCGGGGGGGACGCGCGACAACGCACCGCGGCGCGCGTTGGAGGGGGGACTTACGTGGGTGCATTGTGTGCCATCAATCACAGTGTGAGCTGTGCGGCGTCGGCGGTGCGGCGGCGGTTGTGACCGCGTGCAGCGGAGGCGTGAAGGCGCACATGTAGTCCAGGAGATTTTTCGCTCACCTGATTGTCCGAGCCTGCGACCAACCAAATCATGCCAGGGTCTGAGGCAACGTTTAGTCCTCCACGATTTGTGGAAGAACTCTCCAGCTGCTGTAATGAGTCGGGGCTTTTATGCATTAAAGGTGCATGCTGCAAACACTCCTCTTCTCTTGTTACGGGTTCGGCCCTTTATACCCAGGGCCGTTCATCCCATTTGCCCATACAGATCCGAGCCTGTCTCAGCTCTCTGGCGACCGCTAAACCCTAGGGTCCGACCTGCCCATTTGTTCGACCCACAACGAGGGCGCCCGAAAGTTGACGGACAGTGACGCGCCGAAACACCGACTACAGCAACGTTTTCAACGCCATGCCTGTCGGCCGCGGCGCTCGCAGAACAGCACGCAGAGCGTCTGCGACCACACAAGTATAGATAGTTGGTGTTACATCATGCGGGCTAGCTTTTGGGGAAGCAACAGCCCGCGCAACACTCCAGACCCTCTCTTCTTCGGCCTATCCATTGTTCAGACCCGCCCTGTTGCGGCGCATCCAAGAACTGGAGTGGGTCGAGGGGCCGGCCGGATGTGCACCAAATGCATCTCTGTCGTTGCAAGCGGGAGCCGCACCTAGCGCTCGAGCGAAACCCAACCCACCGAGTCGCGTCCAGATACGCGTCGCCCGCGTACATATCGCCAGGGACGCCAAAATTGCGAGTTTCCCTCCGGAGCACGGCACCTCACGGGAGCCCATGAGAGCCGACCAACTCAGCTCAACCGACCAAATGCTGGACGTTTCACACTGTTGCCGTGGCCAGAGGGGGCTCTGGGCTAGACCCCGCCCATCAGAATCCCCCAGCGTGCCCATTCTCGGCAGATCTGGCAGGGCGCGGGATCACTAAATGCAGATTGGACGACCCGCTGTGACGCGCGTCCGCACCTCGCGGCGGGCTGTTTGACGGGGTGACGGGCGCAGCGCGTGATGCAATGGCCGTGGTGCGCGCCAGTGCCTTGGTTATGATCCCTGCCTGGAAGGTGACGAGATGACGATAATAAACGGCCGGTCGGCGGTCGGTCGCCTCTCAGTGCGGGAAGCCCTGCACGTCGGGCTCAAAACAGGTTGGAGCGGTCTTCAAGCTTTCTTTTGGGAGGCTGACCGCACACGATCGACGCAAAATGTGCGGCGTCCGTGGACCAAACGCAGCAGCGATTCGTATGACCGCATGAAGATACGGTGTGCGCAATGGAACGCCAGCCGCGCCGCCGCCTGGCGACGTCGACGCTCGCCGTTGCGCGTTCCGTGCGAATCGATTCTGCACGAATCTCCCGTTTTTACCTCACGTTTCGTAAAAGGTTCATAATTGGCCAAGTACCCGAACCGAGTATCTTGAATTGATCAGATGACCAAAATGGAGCCTGGCTTTTTTGTCGGAAAACGGTCCGACGCGCGCTTCGAGCCGCTGTCGTTTACAATGGCGAATGACCCTCGTCTGACGGGCGACACCAGCCGGCGACGCGCCATCGCTCGCCGCCGCCGATGAGCTGTATTGTCTATAGCTGCTACAAGGTAGGCGTTTCAGCCGCGCGCCGTGCTCGCGGACGTCGGCGCGCGTACTGTTCCGCGGCGCCGCGCGTGTGAGTTGTCCAAGTCTTCGTACGGTGTCTAGTCAGGCAGAACGAAGAAATGACTCAATTCACGGGTCTTGCTCGGACCTAACGGGCAAAAGAAAGAGCTCGACAAAACCAGAGCAGCTTACCATTGCACTGATGCCGCGACAGCTCCGAACTTCGTCAAGCAGCGCGCGACTGATGTAAGGCGGGGCGGCGACAACAACGGTGTGGAAATGATTGGCATTGAGTTGCTATTGAAAACACTGCGGCATTGATCAATTGAGTTGCAATTGCTAGAGCTAGCTAGAGACCTAGTGCTGCACCAGCCAAGGTTTGTTTTGTTTGATACTCGTACATAAATAACTAAGTGTTATTGACACAGTGCTGTCAGCCATGGCTGCGCGGCTTCTTGCGCTTGTCGTCTTTCTTCCCGCGCCCCTCGTTAGCCCTGAGCGGGTTCAACGGGGCCGCCGGACCAGCGCCTGCCGGCCGACCCATCGGGAGCTTCACAGAGTGCACACGCAACTTCGCGACCAATTCCTCGATACCCTCCATAGTCTTGTCGTAGGCGATGGGATTCACCCTGCCCTGTGCCGCGAGGGCCTTGCAAGCATACATGATGTAACAGTATCTGTCGCCCTTCGACACGACGAGTGGGTCCTCCATGACCACGTCGTCGTCTAGAGATGCATCTGCCCCCACCACACCTGCCTCCGCGAGCGTCTGACGTGCCCCTCGCGCCGCCTCACCTCCAGCACCTCCAGCACCTGCAGCACCTCCGCTCGCCCCGCCATCCTCCTTTCCACCCCCCACCCGCACCATCCAGAAGGGGTTCACCACGCACGGGTCCAGCTGGTGGGTGATCGTCGACAGGTACACGCAGAGCTGGTGCGCGAACGCCAGTCCCGAGCTGACATGGCACCGAGCGGAGCAGGTGCGCGTGGTGGCGAGCACGTAGTGGCCAGCCGCGATCTGCTTACGAGTAGCCATGCCCACCTTGAAGTAGAGGCGCAAGCTCATTTTGAAAGCAACAGTTGACAGCAGTTAATGTTTTTGACCGTACTTCTTGGCCGCTGTCACGTACTCCTTCGAAACCCATAAGTCTCCCGTCGCGCGCTTCTCGGCCACGGTTTGCTGCGGCTTCAAGCACCCGGGTTTGTGGTCAGTGGTTGCGAACTTCAGATAATGTCCTCCGTCACCCGCCTCCTCGAAGACCACCTTGCATTTGTGGCACCCGTTGCACTCCAACATGCGCATCTCACCGCGAGCCCTGTTCGGTTCTCGTTTGTTGCCTTTGCGCCAACTGAAGGTACCCTCGGTTTGCGTAACTCGGTCTCGCGTCATCAGGTTGCAGGCTTCAAATGCCGCATCGCCAATGTCAAACGGACCCAGCAACGCTACGAGCTGGCAGGCAACCCAGGGCATCCTTGTCAAGCATCGCCCGGATAGCGACAGGTGTGCGCATAGGGGGCCAGGATGGGTCCCGCGGAACCCTCGTGGGAGCGGCTGGGTCCTCCATGGCGCGCGTCCAATGGAGCGCCGCGTCGACGCGTTGCCCCACCTTCTATGATAGACGTCAAGTCATTTTTATATTGTGTCACCTGTACGAGCTGGGAAAGGTGGTGAAAACAGAAAAGCGGTCAAGAGGCGGTGAACACTCGGCGGGAATAGTACGGTGATAGTACTATTCCCACCCAGATCGGCAATAATCGGTGGGAATAATAGTTGGGTACTGGAGCTATTCCCGAGGTTATGAATCGGCACAAATATATCGCCTAAAATTCCCGTTTGAATTGAATCTGGCCCGGCTAGCTCTATATCGAAAATAGCATTTAAACTCAGTGTCGGGTCTGGTATCGACGACGTGGTAACGAATCCCGTTCGACCAATCAGAACAGTCCATTTCAAACATCCCGTCGACCGACCCGCCGACAGTCCGACCGGGTTGCGATCCTTGAGTAAATAGACCCTCGATTTCGAGGAGATAAACCTGACCGGTGAGGCCGACACTGAGTTTAAGGAGATCGGGGACTTTTTCGCCGCTTTTAGCCATCTTCGACCACCCCCCCCACTGGCTGATTGATTAAATGAGCCACTGAGAATCACAGGTGCCCCATTTAAACCCAGTCTCCGGGTCTGATCAGACCCTCAAGGCCCTCATGTGATTGGTCGAGAGAGTGATTGACTGAGATTTGATTGGCCGGATCTTTTGCACGTTTCGCGCCAATTCTGAACGTAATTGTGTGTTGTCCCTGATTGTTCAATGGAGAGGCCATCATTTCCACACGTCCCTGATGGGTCCAGAAGCTATATTCGGGGGGGGCAGGGGGTAGTCAAACCGGAGACTGGGTTTAAGGAGTCGGGCAGACTTTCTCTTCATTTTTGAACGATTCGTGGCCCCACTAAATCGGCAGAAGAATCAAAGCTTTATTGACAGATTACAGCTACCCCAGCCCATCGCCTGTGACACATTGAGCACTTTTGACATATACACCTATCAAATGAAAGCAAAATGAAAGGCAAATGAAAGGACAAACCGATCCTTGGAGACACGTGGCAAATACAAATGAATACACAATGATATACAAAAAGGATATTGATTTAAGGAATAAGATCGAATATATTATATGCAAGATCGTATGCAATGATCTCGATATAAAGTACACGTACGTTGGTTCCACTAAGAACTTTACGAGGCGCAAATATGAACACAAACATGAATCAAAGGATAATAAAAGGACGTACAGACTATAAAGTGTTGTTAATGAGCATGGCGGTTGGGAAAACTGGACAATGGTCAAAATTCAAACGTGTATTTGCGACTTAAATATGGATGCTCGTATCAGGGAACGTTATTGGTATAAGGAGCTTAATGCCAATCTGAATACAATTAGTACTCAAACATCCCGCGAAGAAAATAAAGCGAGGTGTAACGAATACGGAAAACAATACAGAGTTGATAATAAATTGATCCTTTTAGCAAATGCAAGAGAATATGCTGTGAAGAATAAGGAAAGAATTGCAGCGCTTGCTTCGGAGATAATTCATTATGAGCCATGTGGTTGTGAAGTGAAAAACGGTAGTATAGCTGGGCACAATAAGAGCAAAAGACATTTCAACAATATTGCTCAGATCAAAAATTAAAACACGTGATGTTCCACAGAGATCACATCATCATTTTACATGAGTTTTTTTAAATCCACAGTGAAAAACACGGGGGGCAAGGTGGAAGCCTGGTGCCTCCTCATACACGCTGACGCGTCTCTCTCTCTCTCTCTCTCTCTCTCGCTCTCTCTCTCTCTCTCTCTTT
>Ga0307488_10003634_pt1 | contig 12854 bp, 14 predicted proteins | sample SB02metaG_FD_202248 | JGI IMG/M metagenome (GOLD analysis project Ga0307488, IMG submission 202248) | Sea-ice brine microbial communities from Beaufort Sea near Barrow, Alaska, United States - SB 0.2 | ecosystem: Environmental > Aquatic > Marine > Coastal | place: USA: Alaska | collected...
ATCAACGACCAGAATTGTGGAATCTATTCAATGGACGCATGAACTACGGAGAAAATTTCAGAGTTTTTCCAATATCTAATTGGACAGAAATGGATGTTTGGGAGTATATAAAACTTGAGAATATTGACTTACCGATGTTGTATTTTTCTCACCAGCGTGATTGTGTAGTGCGAGATGGAGTTATCCTTGCGAATTCAGAATATATTAAATTAAAAGAAGGTGAAGAAGTGGTGAATATGACGATTCGATACCGAACTTGTGGTGACATGCCTATTACCGGCGCTGTAGAATCTGAAGCGGATACTTTAGATAAAATTATCGAGGAGATAGCCACCACAAGAACCACAGAGCGCGGCGGACGTGCAGATGACAAACGTGCTGAAACGGCGATGGAGGATCGTAAAAAAAAGGGGTATTTTTAAATTAGGAAAAATGAATAATAATTGTTCATCAAATAAAGCTAAAGCCTAATTTTCAAACAAACTGTCCAATCAATAAAGCAAACAAAAAAATGGAATACAAAAATATCGAATTGTTAAGATTTACCACTGCAGGAAGTGTAGATGATGGTAAAAGTACACTTATAGGAAGATTATTATACGATAGCAAATCTATCTTTCAAGACCAGTTAGAGGCTGTTGAGGAGCAAAGTAAGAGTAAAGGTTTTGATTATTTGGATTTATCATTATTTACAGACGGGCTAAAGTCAGAGCGTGAACAAGGAATTACGATTGATGTAGCCTATCGATATTTTGCTACACCCAAACGTAAGTTTATTATTGCAGATACTCCAGGTCATATTCAGTACACCAGAAATATGGTCACCGGTGCATCTACAGCAAATTTGGCAATCATTTTAGTCGATGCTCGAAAGGGAATGCTAGAGCAAACACATCGTCATTCTTTTATTGCCTCTTTATTGCGGATTCCGCATGCTATTGTGTGTGTGAATAAAATGGATTTAGTAAACTACAGCGAAGAAGTGTATGATCAAATAGTGCAAGATTTCAAAGTATTTGCAACGAAATTAGAAATTAAAGATGTACAATTCATCCCTATTTCTGCATTGACAGGAGACAATGTGGTTAACCGTTCAGAAAATATGGATTGGTATGAAGGTAGTACATTGATGTATCATCTAGAGACGGTACACATTTCAAGTGATTATAACCATATTGACTGTCGCTTTCCAATACAGTCTGTCATTAGACCGCAGACTCATGAACATCGAGATTTTAGAGGTTTTGCAGGACGCATAGATGGGGGGGTTTTTAAAGTTGGAGATAAAGTAAAATCTTTGCCTTCTGGTTTTGTATCTACTGTTAAAACGATTGAGCTGAATGGAGAGGCAATTTCTGAGGCATTTGCACCGATGTCAATTACGATGACCTTAGCAGATGAAATAGACAACAGTCGAGGTGATATGATTGTTCGGGAAAACAATGTGCCTGAAGTAGGACAAGACTTAAAGGTACTCGTTACTTGGATGAGTGCAACTTCATTGCAGGCCCGCACAAAGGTAGTTATTAAGCATACTACAAATGAATGTTTGGCTGTGGTGAAAGAATTAAACTATAAGATAGATATAAATACATTGCATCGTATTGAGGAAATTCAAGAAGTAGCTATGAATGAAATTGCAAAAATTTCAATTCGTACATCAAAGCCAATCTTTTATGATGCGTACAAGAAAAACAAACAAACAGGGAGTATCATTCTTATTGATGAACAAACCAATGAAACCATTGGGGCTGGGATGATTATCTAGAACTAAAAAATAAAAGAGAGAATATATAATATGTAAATTTATCCATATTAAACTGATAAAGAGATGACTGAAAATTTAAAAACTGCAATTCGTTCTTCCCTAGAAGCTGGCAAGGCCATTCTAGAAATCTATCATTCGGGAGATTTTGATATAGAAATTAAAGGAGACAACTCTCCTTTAACAAAGGCAGACAAAATAGCACACAATATGATTGTTTCTTATTTAGAAAAAACTGGAATTCCAGTGCTTTCAGAGGAGGGCAAAGAAATACCATATCAAGAAAGAAAAAATTGGAAACAATTATGGATTGTTGATCCTATCGACGGAACAAAAGAATTTATAAAACGCAACGGAGAGTTTACAGTGAATATCGCTTTGGTAGAAGATCAAATACCCGTTCTTGGGGTAATCTATGCACCGGCGCTTAAAGAACTTTATTTTGCCGATCAGGATAATGGCTCTTATAAATTGGATGATATTTCTGAATTTACGAGTTTAGAGGCTATTACTTCAAAAGCGAACAAGCTTCCGTTTAACATTAAATCGGAAGCTTATACAGTAGTAGCAAGTAAGTCTCATCTTTCGCCGGAAACTGAAGAATATATTGCTACACTTGAAAAAGAACATGGAAAGGTAGAAACTATTTCTAAAGGAAGTTCCCTAAAACTTTGTATGGTAGCCGAGGGTACGGCGCAACAATACCCGCGCTTTGCTCCCACTATGGAGTGGGATACAGCCGCTGGACAAGCAATTTGTGCTTTTGCAGGGAAGACCGTGATGGATTATATCACCAAAAAAGAAATGTTGTATAACAGGGAGAATCTTTTAAATAACTGGTTTTTAGTAAAGTAAATGAAAGAACTAATGAAAGGCTCGGCCATAATTTTCTTTTTCAAGATAATTGGAGCAGGATCTGTGTTTCTAATAAATATTATTATATCAAATATTTATGGCGTCAAATATCTTGGAATATATAACTTATTGTTTGCAATGCTTCAAATAAGCTCTATTTTTTCTCGGGCTGGTTTAGATATTTATATAGTAAAAATAATACCTTCCCTTGGCAATGATTCCCCAATGATAGGGGCTTTTTTAAATAAGGTGTTTATACGCGTCCTCATTTTATCTGCTATACTCAGTTTTGTTTTGTTTTTAAGTCAGGAATTTATTAATGAGATTCTTTTTAAAACTGTAGACGCTACAAGATACATTCAGTTTACAGCTTTACTTATTATTCCATACACCCTTTTTACAATTATTCCGGAAATCTTACGTGGATTCCAGGAAATTAAAGTCTATTCCTTGTTAAGGAATAGCTCACAGTCCCTACTTATTCTATTATTTTTAGGTCTTATTTTAATTAGTGGTTATGAAGACCCTATTTATGCTCTGTATTTAGGAGTTTTTAGTTCAACGTTATTAGCTATAATTATACTTATTCCTTTTCTTCGTAAAAGATCGGTTAAGCTAAAAAATAACAGTGTTATCTATTTAAAACCTATATTAAAAGATAGCTACCCGATGTTTCTTACATCTTCCATTCTATTTTTAATGGGTAATGTAGATAGTTTTATGATAAGCTATTTTGATAATGAATACCAAGTAGGTTTGTATAATGCCTGTGTTAAGTTATCTTTTGTTATAACCTTTATTTTGGCGGCAATAAACGGCTTTATTTCTCCCAAAATAAGTAAATTTTTTCATGAGAAAGATTTTAAGAAGCTTAAAGAAATATACTACCAATCCTTGAAAATAATTTGGGTGGTAGTTATACCGGTTGTTACTTTGTTGTACATATTTCCTTCCTTTTTCCTTGGCCTTTTTGGAGAGGAGTTTAAACAAGCACGGGTAGCTCTCATAATTTTAAATACTTCTTATTTAGCAAACGCTTTATTTGGACCTGTGGGGCATATTTTAAATATGACCAACAATCACAGAGCTTTTATGTTTATTGTCTCTAGTGCCCTGATAATAAATATAATTGGAAACGTAATAATGATTCCGCTATATGGAATTAATGGGGCTGCAATATCCACATTAATTAGTATGACAATGTGGAATGTATTATCCTTTGTGGTTGTTAAAAAAGAAAAGCTAATTTGAATTTTATGTATAGAGTTGTGCAACAAAAAAAAGTAAATTTATTAATTATTGGTGCCCAAAAGGCTGGAACAACTTCCTTATATCATTATCTAAAACAACATCCAGAAATTTATTTTTCTGAAGTTAAGGAGGTAACCTATTTTGTGAATGATGAATTGTTTGAAAAAGGTGACGATTATTACCATTCCTTTTTTCCTAAATATAATGACGAAAAAATAAAAGCTAGTGCATATGTTCATATGTTGCCTTCCGAAAAAGCTCCACAACGGGTGTTCGATTACAATCCTAACATGAAATTTATAGTAATGCTAAGGGATCCACTAGAGAGAGCCTATTCAGCATATAATTATGCTTTAAAGAATGGCTGGGAAGATAAAAACGTGAATTTTGAGCAAGCACTCGAATTAGAGCCAGAACGAATTAAAAATGAAGCTTTTGACCTTACCTATTTCTATAATGGACTGTACAACAAACATTTAAAATGTTGGCAACAATATTTTCCTCAGGAAAACTTCCTTCTTATTTGGGATACTGATTTAAGATCTGAGCCTAAGGAAGTTTTAGGAAAAATTTTTACATTTTTAAATATTGGAAATGAGGAGAATATAGATGTTACTAAAGAATTTAATAAGGCTGGAAGGGTGAGATTTAAGGGCTTACAAAAGTTTCTTCTTTCTAAAAATTCCATAATTAAAAAGTTATTAGGCAAACTCATTCCGCGAAGTAACCGGGTTTGGATTAGATCTAATGTGCTTTCTAAATTATATTCGTTCAATCATGTAAACACTTCAAATCCTGAATTGAATTGCGTGCAACAGGAAAAAATCGAATTTTATTTTGCTAAAGATTTAGGGAAATTAAAGAATAATTTAAATTTATAAAAATTGCCAACTTTACCTGTTTTAAATAATCAATATTCACGAATACCCTACCAAAGTAGCTTGGCTATTTTGGTGATTATTTTCATATTTTTTTCCAATTTTATTACTGCTCTTCTTGGTTTAGGTTTTATGAACTATTTAGATGAAATATTTCTTTTAACATTCATTTTTCCGTTTGTTTTTCTTAGGAGGGTAAATCACTTTGGGAAGTTTTTAATGCTGGTTTTGTTTTATTTAATTGGCATTTCCTATTTTAAGGAAAGTAGTACACTTTTTAAAGTCGTAATACAATCATTCATACATCTCAAAGTTTTTATTTTTATCTTCCTTTTAGATAGATATACAAAACTTAAGACAATAGAAAAAATAATAAAGTATTTGTTTTTTATATCATTAATTGGACTATTATTGAATTTTGCATTACAAACTTCATTTAATAATTACTTTAATTTAGATTCTTCCGTTAGATCAGGATTACTTAGATTAAATGGGTTTCAACTATCCTCTAATAATTTAGGCTTAACAATTGTGTTTTTCTTTTCTTATTTCATTTATAATTTTGGTAAAAATGTCCCTAAAGTAATCATTGGTTTTCTTGTTTCTGTTCTGATTTTAATAATAATAGGAAGTAGGACTTCAATAATCGGTGTAATAACAGTTTTTATATTTTGGTTAAGGAGCAGAACTTTTAGGATCAAATGTATTTTATATCTATTTATAATTCTCATGCTTCCTTTATTTGTTTTTTTAATTTCAGATTCTGACCTGATAGGACGTTCTGTGAATAATATTCAAATGACAGCAGAAGCTGATAATAGTGGATATATTAGAGGCATAATGATTGTTAATTCATTTGTGCTATTCAATAATTATTTTCCTTTCGGCAGTGGAGCAGCCACTTTTGGCAGTGTTCTTTCAGATGGGAGTCAAGTTTACCATCAATTGGGGTTAAGTTCTACGTCTTTTTTTGTAGAAATGAGGGGAATTTATGATACTAACTGGGCGAGTATTCTTGGAGAATTTGGGTTTATAGGGGCACTACTTTTCTCTTTCCTAATCTGGAAAACCTATAATTTTATAAGAGGTGAATACACAGGGAGTAATAAGCCCGCCATATTATCAATTATCGTGATTTTAATCATTTCAGGAATTACAATGCCTGTATTTATGAATGGTTATTTAGCTATGCTTTTTGCTATATTTTTAATCTACTTCAAAAAGAAGGAATTTTATCTTAGTTAACATGAATATTCTTATTATTAGTAATATGTATCCCTCAAAACAAAAACCCTTTAGTGGTATTTTTGTTAAGAATCAATATGAATACTTAAAGAGCGAATTAAAGTTAGATATTGATATTTATGCTCTACCAAGATCGTTTACTTCCACATTAAAAAGTGTTTTAAAATATCTTAAATTTTATCTTGGATTTATATCCTTTCTATTCCGATCTTATAACGTTATTCATGTACATTTCTTTGGATATCATTACTTTTTAGGAGTTCTCTATAAAATATTCAATCCTTCCACAAAATTAATTGTAACAGTTCATGGAAGTGACACCCAAAACTTTCGGAAAACGATTTTCAGTTTTTTTAAGACGTTCATTAATCATATTATTGCTGTGGGCGAAGAGCAGGCGGAGGAGATTAAAAAAATTTCAGGATTTAAAAGCATATCTGTAATTCCTGCTGGTATTGATAATAGAGTTTTCTATAAGGAGGAAACAGAAAAAATATATGACTTTATTTTTGTTGGATCTTTCTATGAAATAAAAGGAATAGATATTCTAATAGATGCGATAAAAGTGCTTCAGGAGCCTAATCTTAAATTTTGTTTTGTTGGAAGTGGTAAATATGATAAACAAATTAAGCATCTTCAAGAAATTTGTAATATTCAGTTGAGAAAAGATATATCTCAAAATCAAATTCGAATTTTATTAAATCAATCTAAATACTTAGTGTTGCCTTCGCGTGGAGATTCTTTTGGTTTGGTTGTTTCAGAAGCTATGTATTGTGGGACACCGGCAATAGTTTCGAATTTTGGAGGGATGAAGGATCAGGTACGTCATGAAATTAATGGTTTTATACTTTCAGAAAACACTCCAGAGATCTTAGCAAAAACTATAGATCATGCTAAAAAAATAGAGGAATATGAATATTCTAAAATGTCTAGTAAAGCCTTAAAATCTAATAAGCAATTTAGCATGAAAAACACTATATTTGAACTATTACAAATATATCAATCATAGATGAATAATTCTTCTCCTTCTTTTTTTAAAAATATTTTTTACCTGTTTTATATATCCATATTTCGTTTTACCCCAGAGGATTATCGTCCTTACTCCTTTTTTTTTCCAAGGATAAGAAATTTTCTTGTAAGAAATTTTGTAATCAAAAGTGGTGAAAAAGTTAGAGTTAAATCTAATGCAGATATTTCACCAAATATTGTAATTGGCGAAAATTCAGAATTAGGTACAAGGTGTATGATTCACGGGAATGTAGAAATTGGCGATCATGTAATTATGGGGCCTGATGTAAAAATTTATGCAAGGAATCATATCCACAACTCCCTTGAAGTTCCTATTCAAAAGCAGGGTAAAGAATATTTAAAAACTATAGTTGGTGATGACGTTTGGATTGCAGCAAATGTTGTAATCACGGCTGGAGTTAAAGTTGGTAATCATTGCATTATTGCAGCGGGCTCTGTTGTTACTAAGGATGTACCCGATTATGCAATTGTAGGTGGAGTTCCAGCTAAGGTCATTAAATACCGTAATGATGGGAAATAATCTAAACCTGCTATATTTAATGGGTGCAGGAAGAAGTGGCACAACCGCTATTGCGACTTTTTTAGGAGGGCATCCTGCAATACATACCCTTGGTGAAATGCACCAGTTTTATGATCATTTAAGAGATAGTAAGGCATGTTCTTGTGGGCAACAACTAGAATTTTGCCCTTTTTGGTCAAAAGTTATTGCAGACTTGCCGCAATCTATCATTCAGAATTCAGGAGAAATCCAAAAGCTGAGCGATAAACTGGAATATCACTCTTCAATTCCCAAACATTTTAGCGGGACCATAAGTAAATCCAATTTAGAGAAATATAACAGCTTTCAGGAAGAACTGATATCCTGCATTTCTAAACATTCAAGCGCAGAATATTTTCTGGATTCGGCAAAGTATATTGGAAGAAATTTAAGCTTAAGAAAAAGCAAACGAATAACAATTAAGACTATTTATATAGTTCGAGATGTAAGAGGAGTTATTAACTCCTTTTCTAAAAACGTACAGTCTTCCAGGAAACCTTTAAGTACAATTTTTTATTATTATCTGGTTAATTTAGCTGCCATGATCGGCTCACTCTTTTCCCCAAAAGGAAGCGTTCTCAAATTAAAATATGAAGATTTTATGGATAATCCAGAAAGTAGCCTGAATAGAATAGGATATTTTCTTGATCTTGCAATGGATCCGGTAGTTGGTAAAATCAGGAACAATGATGCTTTTGAAATTGGGCACATAATAGGGGGTAATCGCCTAAAGCACGATGAGAGCATTAGATTTAATCCTGATGTAAATTGGAAAATAAATATTCCGAGAATACAACAAATTTTATATTATGTTTTAACGGCTCCATTGATGCTAATGAATAGCTACAAGATATGAGCAAGATTTTTATCACTTTAGATTATGAGTTGTTCTTTGGGAATAATGCAGGCACACAGTATAATTCTATAATTTATCCAACTGAACGTTTGCTTACAATATTAGACAAAAATAAGGTAAAAGCTTCTTTTTTTGTTGATTCCGGTTATTTATTGAAATTAAAAGAATATAAAAATGAGTTTCCAGCCTTAGAAGCAGATTATGAAGAGATTTCCAGACAATTAAGGAAGTTATCAATTGAAGGTCACGACCTTCAGTTGCACATTCATCCACACTGGGAAGATTCTTATTATAATGGAGAAAAATGGATCATGGACACCAGCAGGTATCGGTTAAATAGTTTTTCTTATGAGGAGATAAACTCAATTGTCTATCGATATAAAGAAGTTCTGCAAGAATTTACCAATAATGAAATATTTACATTTAGGGCTGGGGGATGGTGTATTCAGCCATTTAAAAAGATAAAAGATGCCTTTAAAGCCAATAATATCTGGTTGGATAGTACAGTCTTTAAAAATGGAAAAAATAAATCAGCAACTCATTTCTTTAATTTTAAAGCAGCTCCTAATAAAACCTTATGGAAATTTGAAGATGATCCGTTAAAGGAAAACCCGAAAGGATTTTTTACGGAAATTCCAATAACGAGTTTAAGAGTCTCACCATTCTTCTTTTGGAAATTAGCTTACGCTAAAAAAATTGGAGGGGATATACATAAAAGTTTTGGAGATGGAACAGCCGCAGGAGGATCTAAATTGGAAAAGATAAGAATGCTAACCCAATTATCAAATACGGTAGTCTCGATTGACAGCTACAAAGCTAGTTTGTTAAGAAAGGCTTATACCAAATTTCAAAAAGATCAAGATAATAGAAATTTCGTAATCATCGGACACCCTAAGGCTTTGACTGAATATTCACTGATTAAACTTGAAAATTTCATCGACCAAAATGATATTTTTTTTACCACCTATTCCGAATGGAAAAAACAAAATTACAAATGAGCATAGATCCAATTTCAGTAAATGGGGTTAATATCTACCCTTTTAGAAGCTTTGAAAAGATAGTAGAATATACTATTAATAAAAAGACAATTCTAATAGCGACCAATGCCAGAAAGATCATAAACAATGACCCAAGGCTGAAAGCCTTAATCAATGAAAATATTGGATATGTTGATGGGGTTGGAGCACGGGTAGCCATTAAAAAGAAGACCGGAATACGCGCTGCAAAACTTCCAGGTTGTGAACTTTGGTTGGAGATTATTAAAAAACATAAACATAATAAATCGTTCTATTTTATAGGCGCCACTACTAAAGTAATAAATGATACGATTTCCAAACTAAAGATCGATTTTCCAGCTTTGGATGTAATCGGTTTTAGAAATGGTTTTTTGCGAACACAAGAAGAAAAGACAAATCTTTTTGAAGACCTTCAACAAAAGAAGCCAGATGTAGTATTTGTGGCCATGGGATCGCCCCGGCAAGAATATTTTATGGAGGAATGCCTCAAAGTTTATCCAGCCTTATATCAAGGTTTAGGTGGAAGCTTTGATGTGTATGTAGGAATAAAAAAAAGACCTCCTCAATTTTTTATTAATCTTGGTCTTGAAGGATTTCTTATAGCATTAACAGAGTTTGTGAAAAAACCTAAAGAAAGACTTATTCGTGCTTCAAGTGTTTTAAAGTTTTTTTTATTACTATATAAAAATAAAATTTAAAGGGGCTTATAGAAATTAACTTACAGTTAATCAGTTTATTATTATATTTACACCTTTAAATAAATACTAAAAGAGATTTATAAATCACGTGGAAACAAAGGATTATTTGACTAAAGAAAGTTTATCAGTTATAGGAAATCCATTAGAGGCTATCAAAAAAGTATTTGATTTTGAGGTTTTTTGAGAATTGTTAGAAAGTAAATTGTTAAACACTAACAAAAAGAATAATCCTAGAGTTAAGCCTTATGATATAGTGATGGAATTTAAAATATTGATATTACAGCCTTATTATTGTCTTGAAGATAGCCAGGTGGAATACCAAATATTAGATAGAAGCAGTTTTAAAACATTTTAGGTTTAGCAACAGGCGATAAAGTTTCAGATGAAAAAACAGTATGAAGTTTTATAGAACGCTTAACAAAAACTGGTTTAGTAGAAGAATTATTTGATCATTTAGAAGAAAAATATTTGATATTTAATGAAGGTCAAATAATAGTTGCAAGTTTTTCAGGAGCACCACGCGAACGCAATACAAGAGAAGAAAACAAGAGCATTAAAAACGGAGAGGGTAATAATTTGTGGAATGACACAAGCCTAACAAAAAAACACAAAGACATTGAGCTTGTTGGACAAAGAAAAATGGAGAGACTTTCTAGGGCTGAAAAATCACGCAAAAGTAGATACTAAAATTAAATTCATTAACACCTAAACCGCAACAGATTCATTGGTTCATGATTCGCAAGTTTTAGATAATTTGCTTACCGAAAAAGATAAAGAACAGGATTTACATGCAGATAGTGCTTACCTAGGAGAAGACCAAGATAAGACTATTAAAAAATACTAAATGAAGAGTAAAGTACACGAAAAAAGCTATTGGAATAGGCCATTAACCGATGAGCAAAAGACAAGTAACACTAAAAAATCAAAAGTTACAGCAATAGTAGAATATGTATTTGGTTTCATGGAACAAAGTATGAAAGGTTTAGTTTTAAAATCCTTGGGAATAGTAAGAGCAACTGGGATAATAGGGCTAATCAATATAATTTACAATTTATTTAGATATGAACAGATTAAAAGGTTGAAAATAATTTTCTGATAGATAGAATTTCAATATTTATTATTCAAATCAATATTTTATCTTTAGATTTGGGATGAACTTTTTTTCAAAAAGATAAAAAAAAGTTCTTATAATAATACAACAACCTAAAAAAGTATCAAGAGTATTAAAATCATTTGCTTAGATTATGAAACAATACATAAAGACTAAAACTAGATGAATAAATTAAGTTCTACTTATAAATTTTTGAAGAAAATAGGTCTTAATTTTTCAGAAGAAGAATATGGGAATATTTCAATTAGAATTTTAATTTCATCATTTTTTAAACACTATAGGAATGCTATACTTTTAAAATATTGTATGTATTCAGTAGTATTAAGCCCTATTAATTATCGAAAGATTAGATCAGTATTATGGAGGTTAATGGGTGCAAAAGTTGGTAAAGATTGTTTTATTGGATATGAAGTATGGATAGACATGAACAATATGCATTTAATTGAGATTGAAGATCATGTTCATATAACCAATAGGTGTTTGTTACTGTGTCACCAGAGAAATTTAAATGAATATTTTATAGGAGATGATTGTAGTAAATTGCCATATAAAAAAGCTAAGATAATTCTAAAGAAAGGATGTATGATTGGTATGAATTCGATGGTAATGCCTGGGGTTACTATAGGAGAAGGCGCTGTTGTAGGTGCCGGGTCATTGGTTACAACTGACATTCCAGCTTGGACAGTTGCTGTAGGGCGTCCTGCAAAAGTTGTTAGAAAAATTAAAAAAAGAGTTGATTAAAGTGAATATATTAACTTTTGACATCGAAGAATGGTTTCATATTTTAGACAATAAAGAAACGAAGTCTCCATCTGAGTGGAGTAAATTTGATTCTAGAATTAGGTTAGGTATGGATATAATCTATGATATTCTAGAAAAGACAGAAAAGTCAGCTACTTTTTTTGTTGTGGGCTGGATGGCCGAAAAACATCCAGAAATTATACGAGAGATCAGTGATCGTGGTTTTGAAATAGGTAGTCATACCCATTTGCATCAATTGGCTTATGAGCAAGACCAAAAAACATTTTATAATGATGTTGAAAAGTCTATAAAAACACTAGAAGATTGTTCAGGTGAAAAAGTAACTAGTTTTAGAGCACCAGGTTTTAGTATTACTGAAAATAACAAATGGGCTTTTGAGGTCTTATATGAATTAGGTATAACAAAAGACAGCTCTGTTTTTCCAGCAGCAAGAGCACACGGAGGTTTAACATCATATAATGCAGCAACTCCGTCAATTATAGAGTACAACGGGATTAAGTTAAAAGAGTTTCCTATAAACACGCATGGCGTTTTGGGAAAACCTTTTATTTTTTCGGGGGGTGGATACTTTCGATTATTACCCTATAAAACTATTAAAAATTGGACAAATCAATCTAACTATGTGATGTCTTATTTTCATCCCAGAGATTTTGATAGTGATCAACCTATTGTGCCGGGTCTTTCACTACCTAGACGTTTTAAATCCTACGTTGGCATTAAAAATTGTAAACCTAAATTAGAGCGATGGTTGAACGATTTTGATTTTATTGATTTAAATCAGGCGGATGAATCAATTAATTGGAATCATGTTCCCAAGGTTAGGTTATAAATAAGTTAGAATATTGTATTG
>Ga0307488_10003635_pt1 | contig 12854 bp, 20 predicted proteins | sample SB02metaG_FD_202248 | JGI IMG/M metagenome (GOLD analysis project Ga0307488, IMG submission 202248) | Sea-ice brine microbial communities from Beaufort Sea near Barrow, Alaska, United States - SB 0.2 | ecosystem: Environmental > Aquatic > Marine > Coastal | place: USA: Alaska | collected...
GAGCTGAAAAGTGGACGAGTGTAAGCCCCTGCCCCCTTGCCCCCCGCCCTGCTGCCCCCGGCCACCCCCCGCACCCCCCGCGCCGACTGCACCTCCCGCACCATTGGCGTGGCGCGCGGCTCGCTGCGGAACGCCTTCATGTAGCGGCGCAAGTTCAGATTCAAAGCAAAAATTGAAAGCGATTCGCCATATTTTAGCTTTAAGCGCTGACACCAAGCACGACCATGCCCGGGTCAACCTGGATTCAACCTGGGGTCAACCTGAGGTCAACCTGGGGTCAACCTGCGGTCAACCTGGGGTCAATCTGCACCGGCCTACCTTGACCTGCAGCATCCACCACACGCCGTGCACGTCCTTGATGAAGTCCGCTGTCAGCTCCGTGATTGTGAAGGACAGCCTCTGATCAAGGGCTTACACTCGTTCACTTTTCAGCTCAACTTGAGCCGTGTCTGACACACAAAAACACCCCCCACACCCTGAACACCCCGTTAACACGGGCTACATAATCCCTACGCGCACCCCCTATCCCATAAACAGCGCTCAAGTTGAGTTGAGAAGTGAACGAGCGTAAGCCCCTGCCTCTGGTGGAACCGGTTCACATGGTCCATCACTGACTCGCACATCTCAACGGGCTCGGCCCAGCCGATGACCGCGCCGCGCGCCTGCGAGATGCCGGTGCTGCCCAGCTCCTCCGACGACGTCAGCCAGTTCAGTTTACCGTTCATGCTGCCGCCGCCCTCGCCGCGCGCCGTCAACACGTTCGCCTCATCCACGCTCCCCTCGTCCCAGGGACAGGTGAAGCATGCTCGCCACGTCTGGGGATGCTCAAGTCAACTGCCCACTCTCGACACGCGGTAGATTGTGGCAGACGGGAGTAGAGCGTCGCCTAAATATGTCCCAGCCCTGCCTTGTCCGCGACGCGTGTGAGGACGAACACGACGGGCGGGCGCTTCGCCGCGACCTTTCCGCTCGTCACGGTGACGCGCGACACCGCGGCGCGCGCCCCCGCGGCGTGCACCAGGCGCTGCACCGCCACGTTGGCCGACGCCGAGTCCACCGCCTTGTCCAGCTCCGCGCGGCTCAGCAGCCCGCAGTTATTTCGCCGCCCCGTGGAGTAGGCTCACCATGCTCCACACCTCTCGCTTCGGTCAGTTGACCATATCACGCACGTCTCTATTTGGTTGGAGACCGAAACTCTTCACAGTACGCCGGTAACCTATGAGCAAATAGTCAGGGAGGAGGATGCGGCGAGTGTGTGCGGGTACACCGGTACACTATGAGCAAACAGTCAGGGAGGAGGATGCGGCGAGTGTGCGGGTACGCCGGTGCACTATGAGCATCAAGTGCCAGGGCCCTACCGTGGCGTTCTTCTGCACCGCGACGATGTGCTCGCCCGGGTCGAACGCGCCGCTGCCCGCCACCATGAAACCCGTCAGTTCTCTTCCCTTCAAGTCGTCCCTCCGCTCCACCCGCCCGGACTCGCTCGTGAAAAAAGTGGAGCAGTTGAACTCGGAAAAGACCGCCGTCTCGGGGATGTTGGCCTCGAGCCAGGGGCTTACACTCGTTCACTTTTCAGCTCAACTTGAGCCGTGTCTTACAAACAAAGACACCTTACACACCCCCTAACACCCCCTTGACACGGGCTACACAGCCCCTACGCGCACCCCCTATCCCACAAAAAGCGCTCAAGTTGAGCTGAAAAGTGGACGAGTGTAAGCCCCTGCCTGGAGCCGCGCGCTGTCGGGGTTGCCGCCGCCGCGCCACGTGGCGTCGGGGTGGTGCGCCAGGAGCTGGAAGAACGCGAGGCCCGGCGCGCCGTCGTCCGGGTACTTGACGGTCTCGTGCGTCACTTTCGCCAGGTCCTGCTCTTGGCCCCGCTTTTGAGTCTCCAGCTGAAAATTGGTAATCTCGCGGGCTGTGGGGGCAGGGGCGGGGGAGGGGCGGAGCGGGGCGGGGCGGAGGTGGGAGGAAACACACGAATCAGCAGGAACGTCGCGAGAAGGAACAAGGAACGTTGTCAAAGTTTGGCCCAGCACCTGCACCTGCAACATGTGCAAGTGCAACGAAACCACTCAGCGACATGCAACATGTCGTTAGACTACCCCGCGGCTCCCCGCGGAAAGAAAGAGCGCCTAACGGCGCGCCCGTCGACAGAATGGACCGGCGAAACAGCTCGCGAAAGTCACATGGCCATAGCTGTGGTGTGTCTTGTTTACAGCTGTGAAGTGTGTGGGTTCCGAACGCAGTGGAGGACGCGGTCGCATCTACGAGTTGGGCACCGTTGGGGGTGAACGAATTCCGAAAAAGGGGGAAGTGGGAATGGGTCGGCTGGCGCACCGGTCTTGGGGCGCGGCCTGGCCGGCGCCGTGCGCCCCGGAGTGCCCACGCCGCCGAACATGGCGCGCGCGTGCCCTCCTCCCGGGGAGGGGCGGCGTGAGGCGCGACGAGCGGCTCGTCCCGCCAGTGGTGCCGTGAACACTGCTGAATGGAAGTTGACTTCGTCAGCCAGTCAGCACCCCCCTATATATTCGCCCCCCTATATTCGCCCCCCTATAATATTCGGCCCCTATTTTTCAGGAGGCGGGAGGGGTTTCGAATTGTTTGCTCTTATATCTGCGCCCCACCCCACGCGCACGCACACTCTGCGCCGTCGGATACGCAGTTAACATCGGGTGTCGCTGCGTCTCAGCCGCTCTTCAATCAGCGAGTGAGACAAAGGAGCTCACAAACAAGGCCTACGCTCCGGCTTTGTCATTCCGTAAATACATTGTGGGCACCGTGAAAATGGGCAAGGAGACGAGCGCCACGAAGGCGAAGGCGAAGGCTTCCCCCGCTCCCGCCGGCCAGCGGTCCGTCGCGTCCATGTTCGGCGGCGCGACGCCCAAGCGCGCGGCGCCCGACTCCGATGTCAAGCCCACAGCGGCGCCGGTCGCAGGTGCGCGTGCACGCCGCCCGCTCTACTGATTTGTTTTCTCAGCGCGAGATCCAATCACATTTTGAACTAACACCAAACATCTTCTCCTCTCCTCCGCATCCTCCTCCGTCGCCGCCGCTGCCGCCAGCAGACGTGGCCGCCAAGGAGCTCGCCGAGGGTGTGACGCCGCCGGCTAAGAAGTCCCGGCTGAAGAAGAAGTCCGAGCTGGAGGCGGACGGTGCCGTGGGGGCGGGCGAGGCCGCGACGGAGGAGCAGGAGGTGGTGGCCGAGGCCGAGGCGGCAACTGAGGCACCCGATGCTCCCGCGGAGGCCGAGGCGATGGAGGTGGAGGTTCCCGAGCCCGCCGCCGCCTCCACCTCCGCGCCCTCCACCCCCACCGGACCTCGAGTCCCCGCTCTCGACGCCGCCGCCTACACCCCCACCGCCGCCCCCGCCCCCGCCGCCGACGACGCTGCTGCCGCCGCGCCGGAGGCTCCCGTCGTAGACCCCACAGAGGCAAAGAAAGACGCGACGCCCGCGGCCGCCGAAGTGACGACGGAAGCGACTACCGCGCCCGTCGAGTCCGTCGCCGCGCCCGCGGAGGCCAAGCCAAGCGCCGCTGCCGCCAAGCCGAAGGCCGCCGCCGCCAAGCCTCGCGCTGCCGCCAAGTCCAAGTCAAAGTCTAAGGTGATAGAAGAGGACGAGGACGAGGAGGAGGATTACATGGAGGAGGATGAGGACGAGGAGGAGGAGGACGAGGAGGTGTCGGATGCGGAGGAGGGGGAGGAGGAGGCGAGCGGGCTGGCGAAGGTGATGGCAGGCGCCAAGAGCCAGGGGAAAACCAAGAAACCCAAGAAAACCAAGAAAAAGGCCGGCGACAAGGGCCTTCAGGGCAACGGCGTGGGCAGGACCTTACACTCGTTCAATTTGAGCTGCTTGACCCTGAACCCACTCAAATAACCCCTCGTGATTCGTCAATACGCTCAAGTTGAGGTGCAAAGGTAACCAATGTAAGGCCCTCGGCGTGGGCGACAAGAGCGTGGAGTTTGCGGGGCGGCTGCTGGCGTACGACCCCGCCGCCGCCGTCACGTGGGCCGCCGCCGCGCCCGTGCCCTACCTCTACCTCGCCACCGTGTTCGAGCGCATCTCCGAGACCACCAAGGTAGGGTGGTCAAGGTTGACCTTATCAAACCCACGTTCGAAGTTGAAAGCGCCTAGAATTCAGCTCTTAAAACTGAAATGTGACGAACCGCTTTCAAATTTTGCTTTCAAACTCAATTTGCGCCGCTTCACCAAGCGGCTGGAGATCTCCGCGCTGCTGACCAACGCGTTCCGCACCATTCTGGTATCGAGCCCCAACGACCTGCTCGCTGCTGTCTACCTGGCAGGGCCTTATCATCGTGCCCTTCTTCCTTCACCAATCCAATAGCGCCAAGCTTGTGGTGGATCATGTGCCTGATGGATAGGGCCGGACAATCGTTCCCTTTCTCCGCTCAACTTGAGCCAGGTTTGCTGTCCCCAACCCCACTTAAAGTATCCCTCAAAGGTGCTGAATCCAAGCGGAGAAGGGGAGGAGTGTACGGCCCTGGGACCCGGCGTCCAACGCCATCCATCCACAGCACGAGGGCGTCGACCTGGGCATCGGCGACGCCACGCTCGTCAAGGTAGGGCGGTGCAGGTTGACCCTATGAAACCCACGTTGAAAGCGCCTGGGATTAATCGCTTGAAACTATAATACGTTAAACTGCTTTCAAGGTTCGCTTCCAATTTTAACTTGCGCCGCTACATCAAGGCGCTGGCGGAGGCCACCGGGCGGCAGGAGAAGCACATCCGGGAGGAATACAAGGTAGGGCGGTGCAGGTTGACAGTATCAAACACCGTGTTGAAAGCGCCTATGATTTCAGCGCTTGAAACTGTAATATCACAGGCTGCTTTCAAACTTTGGTTTCAATTTCATCTTGCGCCGCTACAACAAGGAGGAGGGCGACCTGGGCATCGTGGCCATGTCCAGTCGCAGGTTTGGCCCTCATTGTTCGCTCACAGTGCACCGTGCACAAACACCTCCCCCCGTCTCCTCCGTCTACAGCTCTGGCCCTGAATATTTGCTTACGGTGTGCCCGTGTACGTTTGATACCGGGCGTTGAGTGCGGCACAAAATACCTGAACCCATAACAAGAGTCATTTGCTCATGTTACCAATTTCGGGCCCTGAGAGCGGCACGCAGAAGACGATGTTCGCGCCGCCCAAGCTTACGATGACGGGGGTGCTCAAGGTAAGGCGGTGCAAGTGTAAGCGATGAAACCCGTATTGAAAGCGTCTGGAACTAAGCGCTTGACACTAAGAAATATGACATACTGCTTTTAAGCTTTGCTTTCAATTTCAACTTGCGCCGCTACACCAAGGAGTTCCGCGCCATCGCCACGTCGAGCGGATCCAACTCGGTGGACAAGAAGAAGGGGCTCATCAAGAAGCTGCTGGTGGGGGCGCGCGAGTGCGAGGCCGGCTACCTGGTGAGGCGGTGCAAGTTGACAGGGCTCGAAGCCCGTGTTTAATGCGCCTGGTGTCAGCGCTTGAAACCAAGACATCATAAACTGGCTCATAAAACATTGCTTTCAATGCAAGTTGCGGCGCTCCAAGCTGGTGCGCAGTCTGCAGGGCAAGCTGCGCATCGGCCTGGCGCAGCAGACCGTCACCACCGCCCTCGCGCACGCCGTCATGCTCAACTCCGAGGTGGGGACAAGGGGCGGCATGTTATCACACGTTGGTCGGGTGCTCAAACAAGAGCTTGCGGTCGGTGGTCATTGAAGGGGATTGGGGGGCAGGACATGTCGCGATATCGCTCGCAACACCATAGGGTGGCACTCGACTCAAGACAAGAGGGTTTGATCCGCGGTTCATTTTTATCATGTCTTGGCCCTACTCTTCGGAGGCCAAATTGTGGAGCAAAGGTAAGGATCAGACCGCCGTGGCCGCATCACTGGGCGTGGCCGTGGACATCCTGAAGCAGGTATACAGCGAGTGCCCCAGCTTTGATGAGATCGTGCCGGCGCTGATCAGCGCGGGGATCCATGCGCTGCCCGTAGGGCCTGTTGGATATAGGACGATTTCGGTATATCACCTGTGTGAAATGCCCATGCAGAGTTGCGGGCAAATCGTCAGCGCTCCGCTCATGAAAGCGGGCGCCAGGTTGAATGCCCATACAGAGTTGCGGACAAAGCGTCAACGCTTGGCGCAGGAAGCGATATAGCGAAATCGGCCTATTGCTTGCCGCATCATAGGGTTCCATTTAATTCCAGAAACGAGGGTTCACAGTGCGTGAGATGACGTGGCGAGCAATACCTGCAAGGTCCTAGCTCCCGGAGACGTGCCGCTTCATACCTGGCGTGCCGGTGGCGCCCATGGTAGGGTGGTGCAGGTTGACCCTATGAAACCCAGGTTGAAACCGCATGGAACGAAGCGCTTGAAACTAAAGTGTGGTGTTCTGCTTTTAACTTCTGCTTTCAAACTCAACTTGCGCCGCTACATCATGCTGGCCAAGCCCACCAACGGCATCGGGGAGGTGCTGCAGCGCTTCAGCGACGTGGTAGGCCGGTGCAGGTTGACCCTATCAAACCCACGTTGAAAGCGCCTGGAAGTAAGCGCTTGAAACTAGAATGTGACGAACCGCTTTCACATTTTGCTTTCAATTTCAACTTGCGTCGCTACAACGTGGAGTTCACCTGCGAGTACAAGTACGACGGCGAGCGCGCGCAGATCCACCTCACGTCGGACAACAAAATCAAAATCTTCAGCCGGAACCAGGAGGACAACACGCCCAAGTTCCCCGACATCATCCGCGCGATGCCCAAGTATCTCAAGTCTGGGTCGGGCCTGGCATCAGCTGCTACCCACCCCGACATCCAACGCATGTTGAATCCTTGTTTATTGAGTGAAACTGCATCCTATGACGTGGCGAGCAGTATCCGCCAGGGCCATTGCCCGCCACGTCATGCAATGCATGTTGGATCCTCGTTTCGTGAGTGAAATGGCATCCTGTGACGTGGCAAGCGCTATCTGCCAGGCCCTAAGCTTGGGGTGACGTCGGTGGTGATCGACTCGGAGGCGGTGGCGTACGACCGAGTGGAGAAGAAGATCCTGCCGTTTCAGATTCTGTCCACGCGTGGGCGCAAGAACATCGACGAGAAGGACATCAAGGCGGGGCCGCGGACTCGGATTCAGACTCGGATTCAGATTGTGCCCTATCCCTGGCCTGACACAGCGTACCCTTTCCAGCTCAACATAAGCCGCCACCGCTGTGGTAGATCAAGTGGCTGTGGTAGCTGTGGTAACTGTGGTAGCTGTCTTAGCTGTGGTAGCCCTTCAACGCGTTTTCCACCCTCTTGTCTTGAGTTTGTGAGATTTGAGACGCCCTGTGATGTGGCGAGCGTGTGCTCCGTGTAATGGGTACTCTACGCGTCGGTGCAGGTGTGCATCTACGCCTTCGACTGCATGTACCTCAACGGCGTCAACCTCATGGGTGAGCCGCTCCTCAAGCGCCGCGAAGCGTTGTACTCGGCGTTCCAGGAGGTTCCCGGCGAGTTCCACTTTGCAGTGGCCAAGGTGTCGCGCGACATCGAGGAGCTGCAGGTGTTCCTTGAGGATTCCATCGTGGAGAACACCGAAGGTCTCATCGTCAAGACCATGGACGCGACGTACGAGCCTAGCAAGAGGTAGGGCGTGGCAGACATTGCGCGCCACGTCATATTATGCCGATTGACTTTAACCCTGTCTCCAGGTGGATTTCCCCCCTGAAGGCCCTCATATGATTGGTCAAGAAAGTGACTTGGCTGGATCTTTCACACGAATGGCGCCATATTTGAACGTCAATGTAGATCGTCCCCGATTGGTCAATGGACAGTCCATCATTTCCCCGTGTCCCTGATTCGTCGAGAGGCTGAATTTGAGGGGTTTAGGGGAACGTCATACCGGAGACTGGGTTCGAGAAACAAGAGTCCAAAATACGTCCAATGACGTGGCGAGCAATATCTGCCCGGCCGTAGCTGGAGGAGTTTGAACTGGCTGAAACTGAAGAAGGACTATCTGGACGGGTGCGGCGACAGCCTGGACCTGGTGGTCATCGGCGCCTTCCACGGCAAGGCGGTGCAGGTTGACCCTATCAAACCCACGTTGAAAGCGCCTGGAACTCAGCGCTTGAAACTACAACATGATGAAGTGCTTTCAAGTTTTGCTTTCCATTTCAGCTTGCGCCGCTATACCACGGCAAGGGCAAGCGAACAGGGGTGTACGGCGCCTATCTCCTCGCCTGCTATGACGAGGATAGCGAGGTAAGGCCTCGCAGTTTTTGCCCACCACGTCATCCAACGCATTTTGAACACTTGTTTCCTGACTAGGGCGTTGTCCACAGACTAGTAACGTGTAGTAAGTTGGGGTTTGGTGTTTTGGCCAAAACTCAGTTGACTTTTGGTCAAGATTACCAAACGCCAGATTACTACAGGTAGTATCAAGTACTACGGGCAGAATCCATTACAGACAAGGCTCTAGAACAGCATCCTATGACGTGGCGAGCAATGGCTGCCAGGCCATGCTATGACGCGGCGGGCAACGTCTGCTTCGTCCCTAGCATGGCGAGCAATATATGCCAGGCCATGCTATGACGTGGCGGGCAACGTGTGCTTCGGCCCTCACGCGAGGAGCTGCAGAGCATCTGTAAGATCGGCACGGGGTTCAAAGACGAGGAGCTGGTGGCGCTGTCGGACAGCCTGCGGCCCACCATCATCGACGCGCCGCGCCCCTATTACAAGGTATGGTTCTCTGCTCTACTACGCTGAGTGTCCGCCGAGCGTCGGAGCAAAGTGCCCTCGAAAGGGCGGTCGGCGGTCGGACACGCACCGCCGACCAGACAACCGAGTTTCTCACACTGCTTTGCATTGAGAGACCTATGTGTTGCACACACGGAATAATGTATCGTCGTGGTGCTGTCTGACTTGTTTCATACCTGGGTGCGATATTCGGTGGTCTTACCACGTGCTACTGTTAAACTCTGTGTCGGCGTGACATGTCACACTTATCTACTCGTATTCGAGGGTCTATCTGCTCAAGGATCACGACCCGGTCGAACTGTCGGCGAGTCGGTCGGTGGGATTCTGGAAATGGACAGTTCTGATTGCTCGAAATGGACAGTTCTGATTGGATTCCATACCTTCGATACCAGATTGAACACTAAGTTTAAGCATGTACCGGTGTGGTGGTCCCTGTTTCAAGTTTGGGGACAATGTGGTGCCGGACGTGTGGTTCGACGCGAAGGCGGTGTGGGAGGTGAAGTGCGCGGACCTGTCGGTGTCGCCGCAGCACCAGGCGGCGCACGGCCTCGTGGACCCCGTCAAGGTGGGGCCTGCTAGATACTGCTCGCCACGTCATCAAACTCATATTGAACCCACGTTTCTTGACTTAAACTCAGTGTCGGGTCTGGTGTCGAAGGTGTGGTGTCGAATCCCATTCAACCAATCAGAACTGTCCATTTCGAAAATCCCACCGACCGGCTCGCCGACAGTCCGACCTCGTCGCGATCCTTGAGTAAATGGACCCTCGATCTTTAGGAGATAAGAGGGACTAGTCCCTCCTACACTGACTTTAAACGGCATTCTGTGACGTGGCGAGCAATATCCGCCCAGCGGCCATACGTGAAGGGCATCGCGCTGCGGTTCCCGCGGTTCCTGCGCGTGCGCGAGGACAAGACACCGGAGACGGCCACGTCGGCGGAGCAGGCAGGGGCTTGCATTCGTCCACGTCTCAGCTCTACCTGAGCTGTTTTGGGTCACTGAACCTCTGAAACTACCCACGTATCCATCAAAAGTTGCTTACGTTAAGCCGAAAAGTGGACGAGTGTAAGCCCCTGGGAGCAGGTGGCGGACTTCTACAACGCGCAGGCCACCAAGCAGGAGTTCGGGGCAGGGGCTTACACTCGTTCACTTTCCAGCTCAACTTGAGCCGTGTCTGACACATAAAAACACCCTACACACCCTACACACCCCCCAACACCCCCTTAACACGGGCTACACAACCCCCACGCGCACCCCCTATCTCGTAAACCGCGCTCAAGTTGAGCTGAGAAGTGAACGAGTGTAAGTCCCTGTTTCGAGGGGGGGGACGCCGAGGACTACTGAGTATGCGTCGGGGCATACGTTGGGGTGGGGGGCGGCGACACTGAGGACTGAGTGTGTGTCGGGGCATATGGGGCCTATGGGGTGTGAGGTTCATGTTAATGAGGAGGGGCATGCTGATGGGAGGGAAGTGGAGTGTGTCATGTCATAGCATAGCTTGGGGGCGGTGACGGGGAGGACTGCTGAGTGTGTCATGGCACATGGGATATGAGGTTCATGTTCATGGGGAGGTTCATGTTGATAGGAGGGATGTGGAGTGTGTCGGGGCATATTGTAGCGTGTTTCATCACTGAAACGTAGGGTCAAAGGATTGACAAATGGATCGAAATGTTCCGTGCCGTGCTCCTGCAACCACCGCAGCACCTCCAGGTGCCCGCCCTCAATGGCAATTTCACAATGTTCCTGTAGTCCCACGGGCAGCCGCGGTTCCGCGCCCACTGCAATACGTCCAGGTGTCCGCCCGCGTTGATACGCACAGGGGTTGCCCAACCCATGCGGTACATTGCCAAGCGGCCTGAATTCGACTACTCCAGGCGCCAGGGTTCACTGCAGTTGTAGGGTTTTATATGTTCAGCTTCAGCATTGAGGGTTTGAGATTACAAGACTCTCTTCGGAAGTGTGCCCCAGCGACGAGGTTGCCGCCGCCCTTCCACACGCGCGCACCGGCCGATAGGTCAGTGTTAAGGGTGTTATCGGGATTAGGTGTGGGGTAAACGAGTGAACTCTTTAAATAATGTTCCGAGCCAGGTACGCACCCTGGTTGTTCCGGATGTTCCGGGCTCTACACGAGGCGATTTTGGGCGGTTTTGTTCAATTTTGGGCGCATTACAATCTAGGCAGAAAGATCTACCGAGCCAACTAGACCACAGAGCAGAAACACAAGTGCAATGCCAATCAGCAGGCAACAGTACCGGGGTCAAATCGCGTGTACGCGCGCGTTGCTGGCTAGCCGCTGAGTCTCCACCTTCGTTCACGTACTAGCTATGTAAAACGTTCCACGCCCTAATGAGCGGCAGCGGAGAGTTTGCGTGACATTCATCGAAAACATCCGAATGTGCCACACTTTTCCTTGTGCCCACCCGCATTCCAGTCCTGTTTCTGACACGCGTCGCCGCAGTACCGGACAGTCTTGCACTGCGGGCGGACTTTGAACTCTTTCAGAAGGCCCACAACCTCGCACCCGTCGTTGTTGCAATACATAGCCCCCTCCAGAGCATAAGTACGCAACATGTGGTCGACTAGGTTATGTCCGCCCTTCCGCAACCAATGCAATACACCGATTAGGACATCCGGTGGGACGTCATGCCCCTCCATTACCCCAGTGGACGTGGCGACCCCGGCGGCCTCCCCCACATACCCAACCTCGCGGGCGTAGGGCTCGTCTCCGTACATGCGATTGGCTAGATCCGAGCACGCGTTGGCGTGGCCATTCTCAGCGGCCTTGCGCATCCATTGCAGCGCCCGCCGCTTGCTGCGCGTGACGCCGCGCCGTAGGGCCTAGCATAGATTGCTCGCCACGTCACGTGACACCATTGAACCTCAGGGATGAGGATCTACAATGCGGCAGGCACTGGCAGGCATTATCTGCCAGGCCCAACCGCGGCCGACAGTGTACATCCGGCTGAGATTGTTCGCCGCCTCTCTGACGCCGACATCAGCCGCGCGCTTATACCAGTCCGCCGCCGCCGGGCAGTCCGCCGCCGCCACGCCATCCCCCGAGTCGAGATGGTAACCCAGATTGAACATCGCATTCGGCAACCCGGCCTCAGCGGCCTTAGAGATCCACTCGATGGCTTGCTCGTGCTCCGTTCTCTTGCGATGCGTCGCTGCCAACGCACTCATAGCATACACGTGTCCTTGTCTCGCCGCCTTCTCAAGAAGCGCCATGCCCTCCTCCGCCCAGGGTTGGCACCCCCATCAATGGAATGGTGGTCCGGTGACCATCGACGCATCTCGGTCTTGTACGCGATTAGAAGCATTCTCGTGCCAGCCCAACCTGCCCCTGAGGCGATCTGCCAGCCGCGCCCGAAAGGCCCGCCCCATCCGCGCCCCATGCTTCACGTAGTAAATGACAGCCCTGGGTGTACTGCGCCGCCCTTTCACCCTCGGCAGCCATCTGCTCCACGACCTCGGCTCCCAGCGCACGAAGGAGCACCTTGTGGTTTCCCTCTTGCGTGGTCCAGTCGCCGCCTGGGTTCACGCGTAAGTTTGCGAGCGCGGCGGCAGCTCCCGCGGCTCCCCTGGCTCCCGCGGCTCCCGCGGCTCCCGCAGCTCCCGCGGCTCCCGCAGCTCCCGCGGCTCCCGCAGCTCTCGCGGCTCCCGCCTGAGCCGGCGCGCGCTTGGCGGCAGCGCGCTCGGCCTGCCGCCTTTCCTGCCGCGACGGCATGTGTTGTGCGAGGAAAGGGGAGACCCAACGTCGTTTTACCCACGCACCTTTCGCTTCAAGCAACAGGCGACGGGCGGGCCCACGCACAGATTGTCACAACCACGTCGGGGACTCCGTCGAGGAGGGCACGTGTCGGTGCGGCACGCGGGGCGCCGCGCGATATGCTCGGGAATTGCCCAACCCAAACGGTTCTCTCTGTTACTTGCCTTGAGCTCGCGAAGACGCAGGCGTGCGGTTCAGTTTAGGGTTATGTTCAGGGTCTACGGTCTACCTGTATGGACACCTTAGTGGTCGTTATTTCGACGCTAACTCGGCGATAAAATACGGCGCGTTAGCGCGCGCGCGCGACGCGCAGCGGTCGTAAATATGAACGTTACAAGGGTAATATAAATAT
>Ga0307488_10003636_pt1 | contig 12851 bp, 8 predicted proteins | sample SB02metaG_FD_202248 | JGI IMG/M metagenome (GOLD analysis project Ga0307488, IMG submission 202248) | Sea-ice brine microbial communities from Beaufort Sea near Barrow, Alaska, United States - SB 0.2 | ecosystem: Environmental > Aquatic > Marine > Coastal | place: USA: Alaska | collected 2017-05-06
GAGCACCTATTAATTTAATGGGAAATATTCCTATTGAAGCAGACGAAATTGAGGATATTATGAATTCTTAAATAGCTAAAAAATAGAATATTATAAAAGGCGAGTTGAAAAACTCGCTTTTTTTATTATTAAGAAGGTTTATCGATTCAAACGCCCTATAATATTTACATCTAAAATGGTCATGACATAGTTTTTAGATGCAAAAAAAAACATTTTAAAATCTTCATCATAGAAGTTTTGAATAGAATAAGTGATTAATTATTTAGATTTGAAAGACCAATTTTCATCTAAAATTACTTGATATAATTTAATAAAAGTAAAAACTTTTGAAGCATAATTAAATAACCATTAATTGTAATTTTCTCTTTTTTATAATTATAATAAAATTTTCTATATTTATTTGATCAAAAACACGACCAACAGCAATTTTATCTAATATGTTCTCAGCGTGTTTTATGAATTTTTTTTATCCCTTAGTTACAATTGAGCCTTCAAAACCCTCTTGTTTCGTTACACCGATAAAAACCAGCAAAACCAACAAAACCAACAATAATAAAACTTAATTTATTTTCTTTTAGCATTATTGGTTTTTAAAATGGTGAGTTCATCATTTTTATTAAGTGTAATAAAATGTAAAGTATCATTAATTATAATCTTTTCAATTGTCTTCGCTTCTTTATTATTAAAGTAACTATTATCATTTAAAAACTGATAACTTCCAGTTTTGTTTCCTAACAAAACATAGCCTTTAGAAGCGTCATATCTTATGGTTTCTACTTCTGAGTCGTTTACGTTTCCTACCCCAAAAATATCTAAATAACCATCGTTATTTACATCTGCAACTTCAATATTTAAAGTTGGCGAAAATTGTGCTTCATTTGGTAATTCTATAATTTCAAATTGCCCATCTCCTTTATTTTTTAAAATAACAGAAGCAAAACTGTGCGCAATAAAGTGCGATGCGTTATCTAACTTTTCTAAACCATAAATTTGTGGCATCGTAGCTGAAGCAAATTCTGCAAATGTTTTTACTTTAGCATCTAAAAAAGGAGTCTGTTGTGTAGAACATTCTTTACCTCGAATTGGCAATAAATCTCCAGTTTTCGAAACCTTGCTTAAAGCAATATCAAAGCTAGAATTAGCATCAAAATAATCGGCATAAATATGCAAGGGTTTTTCTTCTGTTGGATGAAATTTATTGTTCTTCCCCCAATTACCAATAATGTAATCTACATTTCCATCTCTGTCTAAATCGGATGCTGTAATTGTTTGAAACCATCCATTTACATTAGAAATCCCATCAATTTCTTTTAGATAGAATTTACTTTCTCTATTTTCATAAAATGTAATTGGCATCCATTCTCCAACAACAATTAAATCTTGGTCTCCATCATTATCAAAATCAGAAAATAGAGCATGATTTATCATTCTTAAATTTGAGATGTTATCAAACTTTTCATCAATTACATTGATATATTTTCCATTTTTATTTTCTAGGAAATATGGTTTGTCAGATAATGGATATTGACCATGTTTCACTCTACTTCCCACAAAAATGTCTTGTTCACCATCTTTGTCAAAATCTGCAAAGGCAATTCCTTTTGTATTGGTTAAAGCAGTTGGAAGTTCCCCTTTTTTAAACCGACCTTTTCCATTGTTTATGTAGATTCTATCTTGTAGTAATTTATTATTTATTTCAACTTCATAACCACCAGATGCAGTGTATAGATCTAAATCGTTGTCATTGTCAATGTCTATAAATTTTGCATCAGTATCTTCAAACTCTTTTTCTAGATTGAATAATTTCTGGTTTGTTTCAGTGAATTTTCCGTGTTCTTTTTGAATAAATAAAGCTGCTTTTTCACCTTTAGAATTACCAACATAAAAATCATCTAAACCATCATTATTAACATCTCCAATTACAAGAGGAGAACTCATTTCTGATTGTTTCTGAGGTAATAATATTTGCTTTTTAAAATCATTGAAATTATTTTCTTTCTGCTGATAATGAATTCCAATTTCTGATGGATTTATTTTTTCAAATAAACTGTTTTTTGAGTTTTCAAGAAGTCCATTTTTAAATGCATTTTTGTAATCAATTTTTACATTTGAATTGATTTTAATATTTGTTATTTTTTGAGATTTACCGTTTATCCAATCAACCAAAACACTATCAATTTTTGTGTTTTCTCCTAAACCAAAATGAAGTTTATTACTTACAGATGATTGAAAACCTCTACTTACAAATTGTTGTCTAGATTGCTGTAATCCATTAGAAAATACTGTTATAACTGCACCAATTCCTGATATATTTTTTGTGGGTCCAGTTAAAGAAAAAGTAACGTAACTTTTATTAGAATTATTCCTGTAAACACAAGCTTTTTCAGCTTGATTATTAACGATTAAATCTAAATCTCCATCATTGTCTAAATCTACATAAACGGCTCCATTAGAATTTATTTTAGCATCTAAACCCCACTTTTTAGAAGTATTTTCAAATGTTAAGTCTTGTTTGTTTTTAAAAATATAATTACTTAATTTATGAGAAGGCATCATGTCAATTGCCTGTTCTAAAGAAACTTTCTTACCATTTCTAATGTTGTTTCTCATTTGATTTCTAAAATCTTGATTCGATAAATCATGCTCAATTCCGTTAGTTACAAACACATCATTAAAACCATCGTTATCAAAATCTGCAATTAATGGGGCCCAACTCCAATCAGTTTTTGCAATTCCTGCTAATTGACCAATTTCTGAAAACGTTCCATTTCCATTATTTAGTTGCAGCATATTAGACATATATTGATGGTGATATCCCATATCTACCAATTGATTAAAATTAGAAATACTCATTGTTGCCATGTTTTCTTTTCCACGAATATGATCTTCTGCCATCATATCTAACACAATTAAATCTGGTTGTAAATCATTATTAATATCAGCAAAATCAGAACCCATACTGTTGGAAGAAATATGATTAAAATGGGTTAATGCTTCGTCTTTAAAAGTGCCATTCCCTTGATTAATGTATAAAAAATCAGGTTCTAAAAAGTCGTTTGCAACAAAAACATCTGGTAAATTATCATTATTAAAATCGCCAATTGAAGCACTTAATCCCCAAGCTTTATTAAGTATTCCTGCTTCTTTAGTAATGTTTGTAAAAGAAGCCCCATCATTTCTAAATAATTGATCAGAATTGTAATCTTCTTTAGTTTGTTGAATTCTCTGGTCTATGTTTACGTTATTTCTAAAGTCTTTACGATGATTCACTAAATACATATCTAAATCTTCATCATTATCAAAGTCGAAAAAATAAGCTTGTGTAGAAAATCCAAAATGATCTAAACCATAAGCTGCAGCGTTTTCTTTAAATGTATTGTCTTTTTGATTGATAAAAAGTTTGTTCTTTCTATTTTGATGACTATTTAAAGAACCCGATTTACAGACGTAAATATCTAGCCAACCATCATTGTTTATATCAATCATTGTAACACCAGTTGTCCAACCAATTTCATCAGAAACTTTTGCTTTTACAGTAATGTCTTTAAATTCTAATTTCCCTTGATTTAAATATAATCTATTAGACTCTTGGTTAGATGTAAAGTACACATCCTCTAAACCATCATTATTGATATCTCCAACTGCGACACCTCCACCATTATAAATGTAAGCGTAATTTAGGAAGTTAAAGTAGAGATTTTCTTTTACAGTATTTTTAAAATGAATATTAGTTTTGTTATTCTCAACTAAATTAAAAAGTGTAGTACTTTCGTTTTCTTTTTTTGTTGAGCATTGAAAGCATAAAGTTAGAACGATTACTAAAGGAAATATGTTTTTGTTATGCTTTAATTTCATTTTTATACTTTTAGCTCCAAAATTAGGTAATCGAATTTTCTGCTTTTATATAATTTATTAAATTATCTATGGGTCTTTGTATATAGCTAGCAGCGTTTAATCCATGTTTTTTCAGTTGATTAGAAATGCACTCCTTTCCGTGAAATGCAATTGAACCAACAAAATGCAGAGGCACAGTTTCTAACTCTTTTGAGTTTTGTAATATATGGTTTTAAATAAAAATACATTACCTGATTAATCAATTTTTTCATAAAAGGATGTTCTTCATTTTCAAAAACAAATGGTGCAAAATTGGCTAAATATTTATTTGGTGTCTTAGATTGATAGAATTTTTTAAAAGAAATTCGTAACTTTAATGTCATATTACTAATAGTAATGGGCTTTTAACAGCTCTATTACAAAGTAGTTTCCACTTCCTTCATCCATCACTAAAAAGCCTGAGGAGGGCGTTTTAGAATGAATTGATATTCCGTTAATATAGCAACAATTAGAACCTCTTGCTACAATACAAACTACAGCTGATATTTTGGTAGTTGCATAAACAGCAACCATTGTATCTTCCTCTATAATTGTAGTAGCATTCTTAAAACAATCGCTTAAAACAAATTGAATATTATTCTTGCTTTTGGGTGTATTACAGCCAGCTTCAAAAAAGTAAATTTTGGTAATTAAATGACTGTAATCAGAGGATTGTTTGTGATCTATAATAACTTTTTTATCTCTTTTTCCCACAAAAAAGAAGGGTTTAAACCTTTTGTTCTAATTCTTTTTGCCTCATTATTTCCAGTATCTAAAAGAACCCAATCACATTTTGTAGAACCACTTTCTGCTATTAAAATCATAAGTTAGGTTTTTGATAAAAGATGATAAACAAACATAATTTTATCAAAAAATTAGTTGTCTATTTTCAAGAATTTTACTCTTTAAATTAATTTCTGCGATTATGTTTCTATTATCTACCTCATTTTTAACATGGAAATTTCCTTCAGCAAAATAAATATATAGTCCATTAAATTCATCTTGTAAATAAAAGACGAATTCAGCACTTACCCGACTTAAAAACAGGTGATACTTCTTGCTATAATTAAATAACGATTTCTTATTTAATTGATAATAAGGGTAAACAAAAGAGGTTTCTATAGGAGCATTCATTATTTATAATGTAGACGTTTTAGTTAATTAGAATAGTTAAATTTACAGAAAACAAACAACTTATTTAAAGGATCTAATACGGCCAATTCTACATCTTGACAAGGTTCTTTAAGCTGTATCAAAAGATTATTTCCTTTCTTAAAATTCTTTTTTGTAAACTTTTTATTTTGAAACGAAGTATTTAGAAGTTGAGATATTTGTGACAAATTTTTAGATAACAGTTCTAAAGAATTAGTAATTGGATTCTGATTAATTTTCTGAAATTCATCGTGATTTTTAGACCAAATTTTTAAATATTTTTTTATTTCAATTAAGTTGTTATTCGTCTTACTTTTTAAGAATAAAGCAACCTTTTTATTGAAAATTACAGCATCTTCTGCATCAGGAACACAAGCATCTGCAAATAGTGTAAAAGGAGAAAATGTTTTGTATTCCGTACCTCCTTTATTTCTAGAATATATTTTTAAAGGTTCACAAATTCGAGACAATATTTTTAAAGCATGAATACTCTTGTTATTACTAATATTTCTTAAAATAACATCTCTGTTTCTAATGTGAGTAATTCCTAATTCTTCTAATTGGAAGTTGATAACTTTCAACCTCTTTTTCATGTTATTAACATCATCTACTCCTTTAGCAGACCAAAAACGTTCTGCAATTGCTGCAGTTCTAGGCCAAATTCTAGAATCAATTGTTACTGGTGTAACTAGCTCAGACCACATTGTTGCCTCTGCTCCTAAGACTCTTTTACGCTCTTCTCTTGTTAAAACGGCATTTCCTATTGGGTCTACGTTATAATGATGCTCTACGGACAAAACTCTATCTATATAATAACCCGCAGATAGCACCGTTTGATAACCTTTTTTTGCAGCTTCAATTAAAGTACTTTGTTTTAAACCTTCCTGCTTCCCTCTCCAAGAATGAATAACGGTTGTTGTTGGTGCAAAAGGCGTTAAAATTTCATCCCAACCCATTAATTTTTTTCCTAAATTTTTTAATATTTTTTCTAATTTAATATTAAAATAGGTTTGTAAATCGTGATTGGTTTGTAAATTATATTTTTTTTTGAATGCTTGAATTCCTATATTCTCATCCCAATGTTTTCCTTCATTTTCGTCACCACCAATATGAAAATATTCATCTGGGAATAATGGTGAAATTTCTCTAAATAAAGTTTCTAAGAAACGATAGGTGATTTCTTTAGATGGATTTAAAGTTGAATCAAAAACACCTGAAAATCGTTCAACTCGATAGTCATAACCATCTTTACTTCCTAATTCAGGATACGCAGCTAAAATTGCAGAAGCATGCCCAGGAACATCAAATTCTGGAACCACTCTTATTCCCAAATTAGAAGCATATTTAACAATATCTTTTATTTGTTCTTGCGTGTAATATAAACCATCAGATGCAATTTCCTGTAATTTTGGAAACACTTTAGACTCAACTCTAAAACCCTGATCGTCGGTTAAATGCCAATGAAAAACATTTAATTTTACAGAAGCCATTGCATCTAAATTTCGTTTTATAACATCAATTGGTTGAAAGTGACGTGCAACATCAATCATTAAACCTCGCCAAACAAATCTTGGAGAATCTTTAATCGTTACTCCTTCAAAATAATAACTAGATTTATTAAAATTTACTAATTGTAAGAGTGTTTCTAATGCTCTTAAAGCACCAACATCAGTTTTTGAAGTAATTTTAATCTTATTCTTATTGATATCTAAAGAATAAGACTCATTACTTTTTATCATTAAGTTCGAAACTGTATCAAAATTGATTTCTATAGAAGCATCTTTGCTTTTCACGGGGAAACCTACATCTATAAAGACTCCAGTTCTATTTGAAAGTCTTCTTAAAAACTGAACAGAAGCTTTATGAACTCTTTGTTTAGAGTCTTCTCCAGAAATAAATATTGTGAATTGTTTATCTATTTTATAAGAAGAATTGGTTTCATTGATTTCTTGTGGCCAAGGCATTAAATTATAATTCTTAGTTAAAGTGGTTTGTGAAAAAGAATAATAATGAAAAAATCCAAGAATGATAATCATAATAATTCTTTTCATAAAGTTTTATGTTTTTCTGTTTTTTTTTTAAAAATGATATCTTCTAAAGGCTTCCATAGCAGCATAATCTGCCAATCCAAAATCATTGTATTTTTTAGCAGTTAATCTATTTCTTTCTTCAACTCTTACCCAGAACTCTCTTGAATCATCTCCTTGAAACATTACGCCATCTTTTTGAGATTGATGATAAAAAATAGCATATCTTTTTCTTAAAACTTGATCCGGACTCATAGGAACTGCCATTTCAATTTCATGAGATTCCCATTCATGCCAGGCACCTCTATACAACCAAACCCAACAATCATTTAAGTATGCTCTATCAGGTTTCATTTCTTCTAAAGCAGTAAAAAGTGAATCTAAGCAAACCTTATGTGTACCATGTGGATCTGCTAAATCTCCTGCAGCATATATTTGATGTGGTTTTATTAAATCAATAATACTTTTCATAATGTTAATATCATCTTTAGAAATGTTTCCTTTTTTAATAGTTCCTGTCTCATAAAACGGGAGATTTAAAAAGTGTACATTTTCGTCAGGAACATTAAAATATCTTGTTACTGCTAAAGATTCGCTTTTTCTAATTTCTCCTTTTAATTTTCTTACTTCTAAAGAATCAATAACGTCATTTTCTTTCTTACTGTTGATAAAATCAATAATATTATTAACCTGCTTATAATCAGGACTAAAAATTTTAGATATTTCTGCAAACTTTAGCGCTTCTTCGTCAGAAACAGCTATGTTGCCAGAAGTTTGATATGCAATATGAACTTCATGACCCTGTGCAACTAACCTATCAAATGTTCCTCCCATAGAAATTACATCATCATCTGGATGAGGACTAAAAATAAGAACTCTTTTTCTAGCTGGACTTGCTCTCTCTGGTCTATTAGAATCATCTGACAAAGGTTTTCCTCCAGGCCATCCAGTAATTGTGTGTTGTAACTTATTAAATATTTTAATATTTAAATCGTACGCAGTAATTTCTTCTATTAACAGCCCAGACATACCATTGTCATTATAATCTTTATCTGTTAATTTTAAAATTGATTTGCCTAAAAGATTACTTAACCATGTAATCGCTTTTAGTTTTAAATAATCATCCCAAACACAAGATTTAACCAACCATGGCGTTTTTACACGCGTAATTTCAGACGAAGCAGCTTCATCCATAACAAACGTTGTGTTATTATGTTGCTGTAAATAAGTAGCGGGTAACGAAGAACTAATTTCTCCTTCTATAGTTTCTTTTATTATTTCACTTTTATTATCTCCCCAAGCTAAAAGCACAATTCTTTTGGCACTTTTAACGGTACCAATACCCATTGTAATTGCTTTTCTAGGAACATTTTCTACTCCTAAAAAAGAAGGAGCAGCATCTATTCTTGTAATATGATCTAGTGTAATTATTCTTGTTCCGGAATTAGAGTGAGAACCTGGTTCATTAAAACCAATGTGGCCCGTTCTTCCAATTCCTAAAAGTTGAAAATCTAAGCCACCTGCTTTTTTAATTTTCATTTCATAATCTATACAATATTGGTATAAATCTTCTAATGAAATTGTCCCATTAGGAACATGTATATTTTCTGGTAAAATATTTACATGATTAAAAAGATGTTCATGCATAAAATAGAAATAACTTTGTGTGTTATTCCTATCCATAGGGAAATATTCATCTAAATTAAAAGTAATTACATTTTCGAAGCTTAAACCTTCTTCTTGATGCATTCTCACTAATTCCTCATAAACCTTTATAGGCGATGATCCTGTAGCTAAACCTAAAATACAGTTTTTCTCTTCACTTTGTTTTTCTCTAATTAACGCCGCTATTTCTTGTGCAACTATTATTGAAGCTTCGAATGAAGAGTTAAAAATTGTATTATGAATTTTTTCAAACCTCGTGTCTTCAAATTGACCAGCAGGTTGATATTTTATTTTTATTTGTTGAAGCATAAAAAGTGTTTATTATTTCCTATCCAAGTATAAAAATACTGCATAAATATTTTTTTTTATAATTTTTTCGACCAAAGGCCGAAAATCACATCTAAAAGCAACCGAAAATATATGAAACATTTCCGGTTGAAATAATTAGTAAAAAATTTATGTGAAACTCTAAAAATTTGAACCTGCTTTGTCCCACCATAATCTTGTTCCACCATTATCTGAACCTCCTAAAAAGTTTATAGCTGTTTGAACGTTTTCACTATTTGTGTTTAATTCATTTTGAACAAAGTTTACTCTTCTTATTTGAATGTTAGTATCGATAGCACCACCACTATTATTTACTATTACAGGAAAAACTCTTGGATAACCTGTACGTCTAAATTCTGACCAAGCTTCTTGTCCGTCAGGAAACATTGCTATCCATTTTTGCGTAATAATTTGCTCTAATTGTTCTTCATTAGTACCTCCAGAATTATATGCAATTTTTACATCACTGCCATAAGCTATATTATTAGCTGGATTTAAAGCATCTACAAAATTTGCAGGTGTACTTGTATTATCTGCTAAATAATTTGCAACACCAGAAACACCATGTTGAGAGAATGATGCAGTTACACCAGCAGCATAATTTACTTTTGCACCACCAGCATTAGACCAACCTCTTAAAGCAGCTTCTGCTTTTAAGAATAACACCTCTGCAGAAGTCATCCATGTTAAAGTTTCTCCATCAATCACAGAACCAACTGAAGCATGTGCACCATATTCTCCTTTAGCACTAATATCACTTCCCATTCTTATACCTTTGTAAACTCCACTTAAAGAGGCGTCAGCTGAAGGGTTAAAATAAGTTTCAATTCTGTCATCGTTATAACCAGTTAAAATAGATTCCATTTCTGCACCCATCCTAGTATCTCCCCAAGAACCACTAATTACGGTGATAGGATGAGGGAAACCTGTGTTTATAACCATACTTTTAGATTCTAATAAACCTGCGTTGCTACTTAAAGCTAATTCTCCCTGAGCTTTAGCTAAAGCGGGATTTGTTTTTACAATACGAATTGCTAACCTTAACCTTAAGCTATTTGCATATTGTCTCCAACTTGCAATATCTCCTCCAAAAGCAGACATGTCAAAAGGTTGAAATTGAAGATCTCCAATAAAAGGCTCTAAACCATCAATTGCAGCTCCTAAATCATCAAAAAAGGCTCCGTAAGCTACTTCTTGAGAGTCATATTCACCCGTTGTTGCAAAGTCATTAAATTTAGTATATCTAATTGGTCCATAGATGTCTGAAACACGGTGCATTGCAGTAACTTTAATAATATTTGCTAAATAAACAAATTTAATTCCTTCTTCATCTCCTGCTAATTGAATGGCATTTTTCACATTTAATGCTTGAGGCATTACACTTCCATAAGCATTTGACCAAGGGAAACCATTCCATCCATCAACTAATGAATAAGTCATGTTATTTACATTACCTTCAAAAGGTGTTGGACTTGTTAAGTATCCAGAAAAGGTATCTCCTAAAAGGTTCTGTTGTAATTGATAGTTCCAAGCTGGAGTTACGTTAAAAACATTTAAAAACATTGGCTGAAATTCATTGCCAACATTGTTATTCATCTGTTTAAGACTCTCTTCAGTAATACCGTTTGGATTTGTATTAATGTCTTCAAAATTGCCTGTACAACTAGCAAAATTAGTAAATAATAAAGAAGCTGCTAAGTATTTATATATATTTTTCATTGTCTTAAAAATTTATGTTAATATTTAATCCTATACTTCTAGTTGAAGGTTGTCCATAGATATCAACTCCTTGTAACCCTATACCTGTACTTGAAGCAATGTTCGGATCGAAAGGTGCATCTTTATAGATAAAGAATAGATTGTTGGCTATTAATGAAAGTTTTACAGATTCGAAGTAATCAGCTACTTTTGGTAATATATAGGCCACAGATAGTTCTCTTAAAGAAACATTTGTTGCATCATATACATATTCTCCTAATAAACCAGCTCTACCTCCAGTTTTTGTGTAATAATCTTGTGCAGACATCTGATTTGCAGAACCGCCTGTTGTAATAACATCTATTATACCTTTATTTCTAGCATCTGCAGAAGCTTGAGAGACACCATAAAAATCATTAATTGCTTCTGTAACACTCACTACTTCACCACCAAATTTTCCATCAATTAAAAAATTTATAGAAAATTTTTTAAAATCGAAGGTATTACTCCAACCTAATGTAAAGTCTGGTTGAGCATGTGCAATTGTTTCAAACTCTGTAGCTTCAATCGTTAAATTTCCAGCTCCATCATCAGTAACAATTGGTAACCCATTTTCATTTCTAACTACAGATCTTCCTCTAATACTTCCAAAATCTTCGCCTTCAATTAAAGAAAAGCCATATCCATTAACTCCAGGAGCAGTTAAAATTGCCTCACCATTATCTAAAGATGGGTGCACAGATATTACTTCATTCTTATTAGCAGCATAGTTTAAAGAAGAATTCCATTTAAAATTATCATTTACAATTGGTTTTCCGTTTATTACCAATTCAATTCCTTTATTAGCAATCTTACCCGCATTTACTATATTTTGAGTATAACCCTGAACATTTGGTTGAGCTGCAATAAAGAAAATTTGATTTTCTGTCTTAGAGTTGTAGTAAGTTAAATCTACACCTAAACGACTTCCAAAGAATCTCCATTCTGTTCCAATCTCGAAAGATTTTTGTTTTTCAGGTTCTAAAGTTTCACCTTCTCTAGGAGCAAATGAAGCTTGGTTTGCAGAACCAATTGTACCACCAGAACCTGTTGTTCCAATAGTTCTTAAAGGAATTGTTGCGCCAACAGGAATATCTTTACCAACCTCAGCATAAGATGCTCTTACTTTTGAAAAAGATATATAATCTGGCATATCAAACATTTCTGTTAAAACGTTTGTTAAACCAACTGATGGGTAAAAGAAGGAACTTGAAGCTGTATTTACTAAAGTTGAAGACCAATCTATTCTTCCTGTCACATCTAAAAATAACATGTTTTTATATCCAAAGTTTGCAGCACCAAAAACAGATTGAACTTCTCTTTTAGAGACACTTTGTGCAATACCATTTGATGAATTAAAGTTTGCTATTGTAAATTCGTTGGGAAACTTTAGTCCTTCTTGGCCTGAATCTAAAAGTACTTGATCCCCAGTTTTATATTTTGTTAAACTAGTACCTAATATTACTCCTAAATTAAAATCTTTAGATATATCTTTACTGTAGTTTGCTATAAAATCTAGATACTGTTGCGTGTTTTCAGTCTTTTCATTAATATATCTACCTGTAGTTGGCACAAAAGTTAAATCACTTCCTGCATGTAATTGTTTCTCGAAAGAGAAGAAAGATTTATCAAAACTACCTCTAGATTGTAAAGATAAATTATCATTAACTTGATACTTAGCACTAATACTCGCTAAAACTCTTTGAGTTACATCTTTACTAGTATTTCTGTTTATTAACCAATATGGATTTTGCTGTATATTTTCATCGAAAGAAGTTGCATATTGATCCATCATATTAGTACTTGTATTGAAATACTCATACTTATTTTTATAGGTATTTAAATCAATTCCTACTGGATTCAAATACAAACCTGTTAAAGGATTTGAATACAAGCCACTTGTTGGTCTATTCCAAATTCTTTGATCAGATAAACTAATGTTCGCAGAAATTGTAATTTTATCATCTAATAAACTAGTCGTTTCACGAACATTTAAAACATTTCTGTTTAACCTATTTCCAGGCATAACACCTTTTGCAGCTGTATTTGCGTAAGATAAATAAATTTGAG
>Ga0307488_10003637_pt1 | contig 12851 bp, 13 predicted proteins | sample SB02metaG_FD_202248 | JGI IMG/M metagenome (GOLD analysis project Ga0307488, IMG submission 202248) | Sea-ice brine microbial communities from Beaufort Sea near Barrow, Alaska, United States - SB 0.2 | ecosystem: Environmental > Aquatic > Marine > Coastal | place: USA: Alaska | collected...
TGCCAACGTGAGCGCTGCGTAGCAAGTGCGACGTGACGTCTCCCGTCCTCTCCGCGCACGCGCGGCCGCCGTAATCTCGGCGCGAAGCGCTGAAACACTGTAATGGGGTCATCCTCCAGATTTTAAGGTCATCCTCCATATCGATACTGTCATCCTGTCATCTTGTCAGTCAACAAGACAGGACAGTATGACCAGATCATATCTTGTCACTCTGATGGTGGTGGCCTCCACGGCTCTCCGCGTATGGCAGAGACGCCGGAGGTAGGTACATGATATTATGTGTGCTCTACGGAGGAGGGCCTCAGAGGGGCCCGAGTTGATACCGAGGCGGTGCAGGGTGTCAAAGGTGGAGCAAGGTATGGCGCCGCCATCTTCTTCCTTGTATTGAAATTTTTAACTCCAAGCCACTTGAGGGTGTCTGCCAGGTGGTTGTATACGCTTCCGCCGGTGCCCAATGCTACTTGCTTGTATTCCACCTGCCAGCCCCCCCTCTCCATCCGTGCCACTAGTTTCTCATACATTTTCTCCTTTTCCGTGATTTCCCTTTCCCAGTTCCAGTCATTGCAGTATCCTACCTCCAGTATCTGTATTTTGAACCCCCTTGGTGGTTTTCCCTCACCGCATACATTTTTATATGTATGTAGCTATATTAGAGATGAGAGAGCTTCGTTTTGATCCTCCCTTTTGAAAAAGAAAAGGCACTCGCGTTTAATGGGCTCCTCTCTGTCATCCGAGCGCGCCTGTCCGACGAAACGCTGCTCCTGTTCACCTTTTGAATCTCGTTGTTCGCGCGGATGAGCGCGATGAAGCGCAACCGGAACTCAGGATCCGTTATGAGCGTCGCGTCGGGCCCACCAAGAATGATCGGAGATTTTTCTGTCGACTCCTACAGGATGGCCTCCTTGCCGCGCCTGAAGATGTTGGTGATTTCATGAATTACGTACCCGCTCAAGGGCGCGCCGACCAACGAGATGCCTCGCTCTAGCATGTCAGGGTTCTGCAAGTCTTTGTAAACCATCTCGTCGATCGCGTTCTCCGGATGTGTCACGAGGCCACACAGAATGGCCGTGGCCACGAGGAGGTCCGCCGCCCCCCTAATTCGGGGAGTCATTTCCAAAGGTCGGAGCGCCATCGCGGCCGTTTCTTCGGCATTGTTGTTGATACTCAAGAAAAACGTGCTTTCTATCTCCGATGAATCTCCGAAATCGACAGTTCGCCACATCATCGCGGCGGTGGCGCTCCCCGCCGGTGCAGCCCCACGGGGTGGTTGGACCAACTACTATAAAGGTACCGCGTGCCTCGGTTCGGTCGTGGGCTTTGCCGTTCGCGCATCGCGCGGCGTTTTGCGTGAAGATTGCGCAGTGAGCATTTCCGAGAGTCATCGGCGCTGGCGCGGGAAGCGAGTATTTCGAGTATTGTGGAAATTTTCGAGTTCGTTTCATTTTCAAAAGTAAAAATTAGACTAATCTCTGTAAGAGTAGCATTAAGTTGCAAAGTACAACCGAACGTAAAGCATGTGTAAAATAAGTAGAGAGAATCGGTAAGAGGTGTTTCCATAATCAAAACAGAGAAACGAAAATCCCTCCGCGCAACGCACTCGGAATACTAGTACTAATAAGAAGAAGAATTCCAACGAGGAGCGCCGTCGTGTTTTTTTAACGTGTAACGCCGTACAACGGCGGTGGCTCAGTGGTTCTTCGAGTATCCCAAAATTTCCATACGTATCACGTATCAATGTCAACTGTTGTTTTGGTATTCTTTTTGGATGTGGCAGTGTCATCAAATCCATGCCATACGTATCACGTATAAATGGCTGCGGCATTATGTGTGGCTGTGACATTTGCCATATATTAAAAGTATGTTCTTGCGTGGTCAACGGAACGTGGTGTTGACGTCCGGGCGGATGTCCCATGAAGTAGGGAAACACGCAAATTGGTGGTTGCACGAGGTTAGATCGATGAACATCACAAACACAGACAGGCATCTAGTTAGACACAGTCACCAACGGTATCTTATCTCGAGTGTTCACCACACATTAGTAGAAGCACGTGGTGAGATTACCGAACATCACACACGAGCATAAACACCAACGATGTCATAAACGGTGCAATGCGTGCTACCCTACCATGTGTTCATCGTTATGTTTACGGCTTGACGGCTTTACGCCGCCATCTCCGGGGAGGAAGCAGGCTTCTGCTGCTGCTGCTGCTGCTGGGAGGAGCCGAGAAGCGCGCGAAAGCCCGCGGCGGCGGGGGTGTAGCATTCCCGGCGCTGCGCCGCGCCCGCGCCCGTCCCCGAGGCGCCTTCGAGCCCCGGGGCGCCGCCACCGCCGCTGCCCTCGACGGGCTCCTCCGCGCACGTCGCCTCCGCCGCGTCCAGATGCCCCTCGCACGCGTCGCGCGGCGCCCCGGAGTAGGGACTAGAACTAAATGATCGCCAAGTCACATTATGGCATTTTTTACTCAAGAAACGAACTTTTAAATGTGTTGAAGGATATTTTGAGCAATTAGTGCCAAGCCCTAGTGCCCTACCCCCGGGGGCTCGTCCGCGTCCGCCCAGGCCGTGCAGTGCGCGAGCGCGTCGTCCACAGCCTTGGAGCACTGCGCGCCGCACGAAGACGGCGCGTGGCACGACGGGAACTGGCCCGCCATGACGCTCTTGGAGCCGCCGGGGTAAAGCGCGTGGACCTCGCGGTCGTCGCCGTGTTCCTCCGCGTGAAGCACGTTGGAGGCGGCCTTTTTGGCGGCGTGTTGCAGGAGCTTGGTGTGGAGGACGCCGTGGAGGTCGGCGGGTGCGGCGTCCGCGGGTCGGCCGAGCGCGGCGGCGATGCTGCTCTTGTGAGAGCCGAGGTGCGAGGTGAGTAGGTCGCCGGTTAGCTGGCGCAGCGCGGCATTGTGTTGCGCGCCGAGGTGCGGGATGTCGCCGTGGGCGCCGTGATGTTCGTGCTCGGCGGCGGCGGCCACGGCGCGGTGCAGCGACGCACGCGCGACGCCGTGCTCGTGGGTCGCGTAGCCGTGGCGCGCCGAGACGCGGAGGGCCTCCGCGTCGTGGAGTCCCCGCGATGCCGCGCGGTCGGTCGCGTGCATCTCCGCCAGGCGGGTGTACCAGGTGCCCTTGGCAGCCTTCTTGCCGAGACGGGCCTTCTTGTTGGGACTGGAGCCGGGCTCCACGGGCGCGGCGTCGGCCTCGTGGTGGAGGCCGTGCTGGCCCCAGTGCCGCAGCATCCCGCATACCTCGCACGCGTCGGTGTGATCCGCGGTGGTCTGCTCCTTCCACGGCGTCACTTTCTCCGCTGGGCAGTCGCCGGCCGCCACGGAGACCTGGCAGTAGTACTCCGTGTCCGCCAGGTACTCCGTACACTTGTCGAGCTGCGCATCGTCCGACCGACCTGAGTCGATGAACGCGTTGCAGTGGTGCTGCGCCAGGCAGGAGGGTCAATGAGAGCGAGCACTCGAACCGAGATTGGCGCATGAGTTACCGGGTACCTTCAGGGTGAACGCTCACACAGACGCACGTAGTGTGCGGACGAGGAGGAGAGGAAAATATTCAATACAGTCAACGTCGGTCGATCAGTCGAGTGCTTGTCCTCAATCACCTCCCTGCCAGGTTGGCGTGGCCGCGGCAACCGACAGAGCAGCCGCTGAGGATCATGCTCATCTTGTGCTGATTGGTGTGGTCACCGCCGTGGAAGAAGTGCGTGGTGGCGAGCACCTCGTCGCGGAACCGGTTGGAGTGCTTCATGTGCGCCGGGAAGTGTCCTCGCTCCTCGTCCGAGTCCAACTCAACATCGTCGATGTGGTCGGCGTGGACAGCGCCGGCGGCGGAGCGGTCGGGGAACGCGTGGGAGTCGGCGGCGGCGACGGCGATGGCGGCATCGTTGGCGGACTCAAACTCCAGGAGCTTGCGGACCGGCACCGGGCGCACCGTGGCGCCGAGCTCAGACACCGTGTTGCGGTGGTTGCTGACGTGGCTACTGTCGCGAAGGTTCATCTCGGTGTCGACGCGCTTGTTATGCGCCGACTCGCAGGAGGGTCGTTGAGAACAAGCACTCGAACTGAGGTCGGAATTGCCCGCATGACTTCCTTTAGCGGGAATATTCATATATTCATACCAGACAGATAGCTCTACGCAAAGGAGGAGGAAGAGATTCAACGTCGAGTTTTATAACCCAGTCTCCGCCCCTTAAAAGGGGCTGAAGACCCGCATATGATTGGTCGAGAGCACAGTTTACCTGATATTTGATTGGCTGTTCATTGTGCATAATCTGGCGCGAAATCTCTTCGGTAAATGTTGAGGTTCCTGATTGGTCAGCTGAAAAACTGTAATTTTCTTAATCCCTGATTGGTCGAAAGGTGTGTTTCGGGGGGGTCAGGGGGTAGTCATAGCGGAGACTGGGTTTAAGTGCTTGTTCTCAATAACCCCCCTGCCCCGTGGGGCGTGGCGTAAGACTCCGGGAGGACGCGGTGGTCGAAGCGCTGCCAGCGGGTGCGGCAGGCGTACTGGCAGCGCGAGCCGAGGAGGCCGGGCGGACACCCCATGCGCACCTCCACGTCTTGCAGCAGCCCAACACGCGCGCGGGTGTGGTCGCCCGGGGCGCAGTGTGCGGGGACCGGGAACTCGGCGGCGTCGGCGGCGACGTGGCGCAAAGAGCGGAGGCCGCGCAGGGCAGCGGCAGCGGCCTCGGGGGAGCTCGCGTCCAGCGTGAACGACAACACCGTGGAGGAGCCGCCGAGGGAGACGGTGCGCTCGACGCGGACGGCGGTAATCTCGCCGGCGACGTTGCCGCGCGCCATGAAGCGCTCCGCCTCGTGCTTGAGCGCGCACTGCATGGTCTCCACCACGTCAACTGCGTCGCCGTGGTTCACAATCTCGGGAGCAATCCTCGGCATGAGCGCGGACATCGGCCCGTGCATGTCCCCGGGCACTTTGGCCAACACGTCGGGGTGCTTGCGGCACTGCGGCACGGCGCCGCAGTTGGCCTCCTGCCCGGCGTCGCCGCACATCGGGCAGATGTGTGCGATTGGAACACGGAGGTGCGTCACAACGTGGACCGAGCGCGAAATACCTGCTGCCTTTGCGGCACCCAGCGCGACGTGGTCGACACGCTTAGCGGCGCTCCCGCTCCCCCTGAGCGCGGCGGCGGCGGCAGCGGCGTGGGAGGCGAAGCGGTTGTTGCTGATCTCGTACGACTGGAGCTCGGGGAGGCTGGCGAGCACGGCGGCGACGGGGGAGTCCACGGTGTCGCTCAGCCGGTTGCCCTCCACGTGCACGTGCCGCACGCTCCCCTTGCCCTTCAGCGCATCCATCGTGCCGGTGAATCTGTTGCGGCTGGCCTGAAGCGTGCGCAGCGAGTGCGCGTCAACGAGTGCCGCGCCCAGGTCGCCGGTCAGTCTATTGTGGTTCACGTGGACGTTGCGGTGGCCCGCGCCGAGCTTGCCGATGGTGCCGGAGAGCAGGTTGCGGCTGAGGTACAGGTTGCCGTTGCCCAGCGCCTGGTCGCCGCTCCACACGCACTCGGGCACGGAGCCCATCAGGTTGTTCCCGCGGAGGTCCACGTGGTGCACGGTGCCGTGGCGGCACATGGAGCTCGGCAGCACGCCGCGCGCGCTCTGCTCTGCGAAGTGGAGGTACTGGATGTGCCCGTCGGCGTGCTTGGCGGCGACGTGGCCAAGCAGGCTCGGCGGCGCCGCCTCCAGGAGGTCGGCGCACACGCTGTCGGCGGCGGCGGAGCAGCCCGCCTGCGCGGCGTGAAGCGCAGCCTCGCACGCCGCGCTGTGCTGCGCGCCGGGCGCGAAGCCGTGGTCGGCACGCGGCACGATGGCGCCGCAATGAACTGGCAGGGCGGAGAGCGCGGCGGTGCACGTCTTGGCGCACGGGAGCGACGCCACGGCGGTCGCGGCGCACGCGGCGTAGCTCTCCGCGGCGTGCACGTCCACACGGCCCGCGCCGCAGGTGGCCGTGGCCAGCGTGGACGCGGCCATGGCGCAGCGCTCAACAGCGCTCGCGCGCGCAGCCACCCGCGCCGGCATCGACTCGGCAGCGCCGGCTGCGGTGGCGTCGGCGGCGGATGCCAGAGGGCACACAACGGCGGCGGTGGCGGCGGCGGCGGCACAGGGGTCCGCGAGCGCGGAGTCCACCGCGTGCACCGCGCGGCGCGCCACCTCGGCGTCCGCGGCGTAGAAGCGCGCGAGCGCGGGCGCCACGGACTTCGGGTCGACGCCAACCAGCGCTGCGACGGCGTCGCTCACGGTGCCCACGCGCCACCCCGCGGCGACCGCGCCGGGCTTGGCGTGAGCACGCTTGCCCTCGCTCGTCATACAGGCGTCGGCGACGATCATGGCGGGCTCCGGCGCGACGCCGGTGGCGCGCAGGCTGCCAAAGGGTTCAGCCTCGGCGGCGAGCTCGGCGGCGCGGGCACAGACCGCGGCCGCGAATGCGCGCAGGGGCGCGGCGGCGGCGACGCGGGGCGCGCAGATGGCGGCGACGGCGGCGGCGGGGGAGCCCCGCGGGAGGGTGGCGTGGTGCCGCGTGATCTCCGCCGCGGGGGCTCCCAACAGCGCCGCGCGGTGCCCGGCGGAGCGCGACAGCGGCGAGCGGAGCTCTTCCGCTGCCAGCTCCCCGAGCAACGCCGCCGTGAACGCCGCGCCGTCCCTCTCCTCCTTGTCCATGGGCGAGGCGGCGAAGTCGGCGAACGCGCGTTCCATCATGACCACGTGTACAGGCAAGCTGGTCTTGGCGTCCAAGGTTTAGCGCCGCAAGTTGAAATTGAAAGCAGAAGTTGAAAGCAGTGCATCACATTTCTTCATTTCGGTTTCAAGCGCTTAGTTCAGGCGCTTCCAACTTTGGTTTCACAGGGTCAACCAGGTGTGACATTCGGGGGAGTCATAGTCAGGCGAGGGCGAGTGAGTGACGAATGTGAGTGGCAGTCGTCATTCGTATTCGCGAATGCATTCGTCATTTTATTCGCGAGTGTAAGCCCCTGGTCAACCTGCACCGCCTTACGATGGCGTCAGCGCCCTCGAGGTTGACGTTCTCGCCCGTGTGAGTATCCAGCACGTGATGCTCGCTCTTGCCGTCGCGCACGCGCAGGGCGCCGGCGGCGGCGTGCGCGAAGCGCGCAAACGCGCCGCGCGCGCCGAGCTTGGACGCGTGGCTCGCGATCTGCGCCGCCGCCGCGGCGTGGTTCTCCTGCGACATGCGCACGTGGCGGCCCAGGCGGGACTCCTCCACCAGCGCCTCCTCGCCCCGGTGGTCCACCCGCCACACCAGGCCCTCGCCGGCGTCGTCCTCGTGGTTGGGTGCGGCGTCGCGCCAGATGCCCTCGAGTCCGAACCGCCCGCCGCCGGCGTTAACATCCAGTTGCCGTGCGCCCAGCTGCGCCGAGTGCGCCAACCGCGCGGCGTGGAACACCGCACCGTGAATTAGGGGTGGACCAGGGATGTGTTAAGGATGTATTAGGGCATAGGGGTGTATGGGGTGTGTGTCAGAGGTTCATTAGGGGTGTATTGTGGGTGTACTAGGGGTCAACATGGGGTCAACCTGCACCGCCCTACCGTGCGGGTGCCTGACAACATACAGCGCCGCCTCCGTGGCCGCGGCACCGAGCCCCGCGGCGCCCATGGGGCCGGAGGGGGCTGCGGCCTGGGACCTCCCAACAGCGCCAGCGCTGCAATCCACCTTGATGGACCCCATGCCGAAGAGTGTCATGAAGAGGTCGGTGATGAAATCCATGAGACTCTTGAGCAGCATCGCGAAGTCCAGGCTGAACCTGATGCGCACCTTGACGGCGCACGAGAGGACGACAAAGTCCATGTCCGCCTTGAAAGTCCGTTTGCTCAGGCTGAAACTGGCGGAGACGCCAATGTACCAGATGCGCAAAACCACGGTACCCCACAGTAGGGCCCGGCAGAAAATGCTCAAGACATCAGGCGGGCGGCATTGCCACTCAAGAAACGAGGGTCGGCAAATGTGTTGAAGGACGTTTTGAGCTGATTCTCCTGCAAGGCCCTACCCCACAACCAGCGCCAGAAGGAGCTGAGGTCGACACTGCGGCCGTTGCCCGTGGCGCCGCTTCCGAGGATGTCGTTGACACCCTTCAAGTACGGGCGCAAGTTGGAATTGCAAGCAAAACTTGAAAGCAAACGATAATGTTTTATTTTGTCAAGGCGCTGAAACCAGGTGCTACCAACATACATGGGTTTCAATTTGCACCTACACCGTCCCCACCTTGATGGCCATGCGGAGCGCGAGCACGGCCACGTTGACGGCCACCTGCGCGATAAAGAGAGCCAAGCGGATGACCGTGAGGATCGCGCGGAGGATCGCGAAGAGCAGCACGGCGAACGCCTCGACGATGGCGACGATGAACTTGAGAAATTTGCGGATGAAGTACTTCCATTCCGTGCAGCACCGGCTTCTCAGGTCGGCGGTCATCTTGCTCGCGCGCGACACGATCTTCTTGCAGTCCAGCGGCCGCGGCGAGGACATGAACATGCGCATTTTGCAGTATGTCGGGCGGTTGCTAGACGTGATGTCGCCGCCGCACTTGGTGGCCATGTTGCGTTTTGCGTCCTCGCAGAACATGGGGTCGCGGAGGCGCCTCAGCTCGCCGTTAATGCGCTCCTCCATTTTCTGGTATTTGCCCTCGGGGCCCTTCATCTTCTCAATCATCTTCTCCAGCAGGCGCTCCGCCGCCGCCACGCCGCGCTCGGCCGCCTGTACCACCGCCATGACCACCTCGAGCACCATCACCATCGATTCGAGGATAACCTGCACAGCCACGATGGAAATCAGGATGACGACGACGATGGTGGCGAGCGCGATCTTGATGACAGCCTCCGCAATCGCGAGGATCGCGTTGATGATGCCCGGGTTGATCCAGACGCCCATGGACAGCGTCAGCTCTAGGATGACCTCCAAGAGTTTGAATCCCGTGGTGTAGGGGCGCAAGTTGAAACTGAAACTAAAACCTGAAAGCAGTTCATCGAATAGTAGTTTCAAGCGCTGAAATTAGACGCGTTCAACACAGGTTTCAACTTGCGCCACCCCACCATGATGGAGCGGCGCAAGTTGAAACCGAAAACAAACGTTGCAAGCAGTTTATGATATTATAGTTTCAAGCGCTGAAAACATAGGCGCTTTCAACACCGGTTTCGATACTGTCAACCTACACCGCCCTACCTTGGCACGGTCTAAGTTAATTGGGTGGGGTGGTATTTAACTCAAGAAACGAGGGTTTGTTGCCGTCAACCTGCTGTCAACCTACATCGCCCTACCATGAGCTTCTCGACGTCCATCGGCACGAGGTCCATGTGACCCCCGAGCTCCAGCAGCGAGACCACGCCCTCGATGTAGCGGCGCAAGTTGAAATTGAAAGACGTTGACAGCAGTTTACGACATAATAGTTTCAAGCGCTGAAACCATAGGCGCGGGCATGTTCAACACGGGTTTGATATTGTCAAGCTGCACCGCCCTACCTCGACGCCCCAGCTGAAGTAGAACGAGAACTTGAACCCTCCGCCATCCTCCATCGACCCGGGCTTGATGCTGAAGTCAATCTCGATGGTGAAGCCCAGCAGCGTGAACCTCCCCGGGAAGAGGATGTATTGGTCCATCAGCGCGTCCTTGAGTCCGAGCGGATCCATCAAGTCCAGCCCGCCGATCTTCAGGCTCATGAACGCGCCATCAAACTTCGGCTCGACCGCCATGGCCTTGCCGGTATCCTCGTCCACCTCGGTGTCGCGCGCGCGCGGGTGCTCCTCCACCGAGACGGCGGCGGCGCCCTCTTCCATCTCGTCGTCGTCGGAGGTCTCGGCATCCTTGGGGGTCGCCGCATCTTCGGGGGAGTCGGGCGCGGCTTGGGTGGAGTTGGGAGGCGCTTCGGGGGAGTCGGGCAGAGGCGGGAGCGGGGAGTTGGGCATCGGCGGGGCACCTGCACCGGGCTCGTCCCAGTCGGCGGGGAACACCAGCGGCGGCGGCGGCGGCGCGGCCGGCGCCGCGGGGGGGTCGGGCGTGCACACCGCCAGCGCGCCGCGCAGCAGCGGGTGCCATTCGGTGACGTTGCAGTGGCTCTTCTGCAGGAACTGGATCGCCTCGCTGCCCTCGCTCATCGCGCCCATGTTGCCGAAGGCGCCGAACATCTCCACGTCGTACGTGCCGAAGGAGAGCTCCACAGCCACAGCAGCGACGCCCGGCTCGGACATGTCCTTTTGCGCCATGACGCGCCCGCTGTTGGACTCCACCACCAACAGCGAGGGCCCGTCAGAAAATGGGTTCAAAATTTTAGGCAGGCGGCGTTGAACTCGATCAATGCAACAGGGTTGGCAACTGTTAGGGTTCAGGGTTTAAATGTGTTGAAGGCGGACATTTTGCACAGTTTCCGCCTGACCCTACCCGCAGCATCCACTGAAACGCGGTGGAGCGCGCGCGGAAGCTCCACTCGCCCTGGAACGCGACGCCCACGCTCGCCTTGACGCGCGCCACAAAGTTCCCGGCTCCGACGGCGGACGCGGCGCCTGAGGGCGCTGGCGCCACCTCAATGACGGGCCCAGCAGAAAATCTCAAATCATCTGGCGGGCGGGCGGCATCGGCGTCGCACTCAAGAAGGGAAGATTGGAAAATGTGTTGAAGGATGCTTTGAGCAATTTCTGAGCAGCCGGCGGGCCCTACACGGGCGTTATTGAGAATCACGTCTCGACCGACGGATGGACATTCGCGAGGGTGTGGGTAATTGCTCATACAGACGTGCAGACTCGGTTCTCGATCGCCGACCGACCGCATACCATCGTACGGGTATTTACCTGAGCCTCGCGAACGAACATCCATCTGTTGGCGTATCGCAATCTATCTGTCGATGGAGACGTTACTCTCATTAACCCCCGGTCCTTACCTCGTACACGGCGTTGCGGATTGAGCCCGCGCCGCACGGGCCGACGCCGCACTGCTTGAGCGACAGGCTGGACGCCGCGCACTCCTGCGTGGGCACGCGCTGGAACGTGCCGCCGCTGCCGAACTGGTTGTCGCACGAGCACCCGTCGTTGTTCATCGCCATGAACGGTAGGTGCAGCCTCTGGCACCGGCGCGCGCAGTCCTGCAGGGCCTCGAAGCCGTTGCCCCCTGCGATGGTGGCTCGCGCGCCCGTGCTGTGCTGCAGGTCCGGCCGCGCCGTGGAGGTCTCGAAGCAACCTCGGAACACCACGGGGGCGTGCTTCTTGGACTCGCCGCCGCCGCCCATGTTGATGGCCACCTTGGGCAGGCGGTACACGGCTTCGGCGCTCGCCGTGTACGAGTACTTGGTGCTGGTGCCCTCGCGCTGCTGCCGGTTGGGGTTGGCGCCGCACGGGCCCTTGACGCAGCTGTCGGGGCCGGGCACGGAGGACGCCTGGCACGAGAGCCCGGCAGACAATGCTCGGAATATCAGTCGGGTTGTATGTAACTCATTAGACACGAGGGTTAGCAATTGTGTCGAAGGACAGCTGAGTTGAGTTGAGTGCGTTCTGCCAGCCGCGGCCTGGCACACGAGGGTTGGCAAATGTGGTGAGGGACAGTTCCTACTCCACCCGAACTCCCCTACTTGAAGAAAATTGGGATTTAGTGATAAGTCGTGGGATTCCGTAACTGCCGTCCGACCGCGGTCGGACATTTAGTGCCTTTTTGAGTCTTCAAACCCTATAAGTTGGTCACATATGTTTCATGAGATTTACCCCTCTGTTTCTTAAAGTAGGGGGGGTCGGACCGTGTAGTGAGTTGCGTTGAGTGAGGTCTGCCAACCCCCACCTGGCACACGGCGTCGGGGCGCTCGGCGTATTGGTCAAAGTCGCCCGCGAGCGGGGCCTGGCAGATATTGCTCGTCGCGTCATACTATGCAGTTCAAGGGGGTGTCCTAATAGTGCATCTCAAACCAATTTAGGAGACAAGTCGTGAGTGGCTTTTTCCGATGTAACTCAGGAATATCCCAGTCTAAATCTGAGATGCGTCATTAGGACAGTCCCCAGAACTGCATATCATAGTAGGAACTCTATGTAAATCAATACTTGAGGGTTCAAAATGAGGTCGATGACGCGGCGGGGAATATTCGCTTGTCCCTACCCGAGAGGAACTCGTCGTGGCGGAAGCTGCACGTGCAGTACGACTGCGGCGACGGCGCGGCGGCAGCGGCAGCGGCGGCTGCGGCATCCTTGTCGAGATCGAATCCGGCGGCAGCGGGGCCGGGTGCGGGTGCGGCGGCGAGCTCGGCACCGAGCGAGCTGAAGACAGCATGCCGGGGAGACAGGCGGCCGCCGGCGCGGGCGGCGCGGGTGGCTTCGGCGACCGTGCTGTAGCGTCGCAAATTGAAGCTGCTAGCAAAACTAAAAAGCAATTTATCATTATTCAGTTTCAAGCGCCTAGTTCCGGGCGCTTTCAACGTTGGTTTGATAGAGTCAACCTGTACCACCTTACCTTGCGCTCGCCGTACTTGGCGCCTAGCGTCGCCGAGGAATGTTCCGAGTCCGCGTCCGAGTCTGAGTCCGAGTCCAGGAGGATGTTGGAAGACGCAGCCTGCATGTTCTCCTTTGCGAGGCGTTCGGCAGATTGAAGATCACCAGTGCCAGCAGCTGCGGCGGCGGCGTCGGCCATACTGCTGTCGGGGCCCCCGTACTGTTGGTCGACTTCCTCCAAGAGATCGGTTTCGGTGCGAAGCGACATGTAGCCGTAGCCGGAGCAGAACTTGGAGCACCGGAGGAAGATCTCCTCACCACCGATGGCGGCAGGGAACGTGCGGGCCTTGTACGCGCCGGCAGAGAACGGCGGGAGCGGGGGATAGGGTTGCGGGGGCGGCGATGGGAGATCCGGGGGGGGCGAGGGCGAGGGCG
>Ga0307488_10003638_pt1 | contig 12850 bp, 9 predicted proteins | sample SB02metaG_FD_202248 | JGI IMG/M metagenome (GOLD analysis project Ga0307488, IMG submission 202248) | Sea-ice brine microbial communities from Beaufort Sea near Barrow, Alaska, United States - SB 0.2 | ecosystem: Environmental > Aquatic > Marine > Coastal | place: USA: Alaska | collected 2017-05-06
CTGCGCGTTTCCTCGCGCCGCTGTTCCTCCCGAACCGCGCGCGCTTTCTCAACCAGCTCGGTTTCCCGCGCCGCCCGACGCGTCTCCTGCAACGCGCGCAACTCCTCCTGTTCAGCCGCGGCGTTGATTTCGTCCTCGTCCACGCTTGACTCGGAAGGCGAAGCGGCGGCCTCTACGGCTTGGACCTCTTCTGATTCCGATTCGTCGCCAAACGCGTTGTCGTCGTCGTACGACCGCGCGTCGTACGTCTCCGCCGCTCGTCCGGCGTCGGCGCTGACTCGCTCCGCCGCCCTGCGCTCCGCCGCGGCGTACGCGTGGAACTCGTTTTCGATTTGAGGCGCGTGCTGCCCCACCGCCCGGCACGTCATCGCCGCGTCCGAAACGCTCATGGATACCAAATGCCGAAGCACCGCCACAGGGTCCGCTCTCACGTGCACCGCGGCGAGCCCAGCCGCCGCCGCCGCGCGCAACGGCGCGTGCCGGTCGCTCACGAGCGGCGCGACCCGTGCTACCCACCGCCGAAGCGACGCGCTACCCGCGCTCGCAGGCTGCAGCGCCCTCGATGCGTTGTCAGGGTCGGTACCGCCGCCCTGGCCCGAAAGCACGTACAGCGCAAACTCCAAAACGCCAGTCTTGGCGCGAGGCGCTTTAGAGGCATCCAGCGACGCTAACAGCGCGGGCAGAATCGCATCCGCGGGGTGCTGGTCCCCCACCGCCGCGAGCGCCGCGCTGGCCAAGCCCCGAACGTTTTCCTTGGCGTCCACGAGCCGCGGAAACAAAGGAGGGCACAGTTTTTCCAGCTCGGGCTCCAGGGAGGCGCCGCACACGGGAATCGCCTCCACGATGGCTTCCAGCACGGCGTGCGCTACCCTGTGGTGCGGGTCACCAACGTGTTGCACGAACACATCCGCCAAGTCCCTCGCTCTGGATGACGCGTCAGAAACGCAGCGACTTCCCCCCGCGCGAAGCGCCGACGCGAGGTTGTCAAACGCCGCGGTTTTCGCCTCCCACGTCGCGGACGGTGTTCTCCGCCCCGAGCTGGATAACGGTGAGCCTCGCGCGCCAAGACCGAACACGCAGTCAAGCGCCGCGCTCACCGTGATCGGACGTTGGGGCGGAGCAGGCGGCGAAGGCGAGCGAGCTTTCGCGTGACTCGTCTCTCTCGATACCGGTCGCGCGTGTTCCCGGGTGGGCGCTTCTCGCGATTGCGGGCGTTCTCGCGAGGACACGCGACGAACAGAGTCATCGTCCACTTTACGAGCGGCGGCGGCCGTGCGCTCCTTGCGCGCCAACTCCACCCCCCCCCCCGTTCCCGAAACCCCGGCAACAACCCCGATCCCGGAAGACCGTCGCGCCGCCGCCGCCGCCGCCCTCGCCGCGGTGGTGGCCATCCCGCCGACCGCCCCCACGCGGTTGCCGCGTTCCGTGAGTGACGTCGTGGCGGGCCTCTGAGTAGGCTGTTCGTGGTCGAACGGCCCCCCTGGGTTAGTTCCCAAGGACCCTCCCAAGGACCCACCCTCCGCCCTGCGCAACGTGCTTGGCCTTCTCTCCATCTCCTTGTCCGAGTTTAACACCCCTCGCGTCCGTCCTGCGCTAGCGGAAACCGTGTTCGGTCGTTGCGCGTTACTCCGATCCCGCGTTTTCAGCGCCGCCGTGTGCGGGCGCTGCAACAGCGCGGAGACGTCAATCTCAGTTTCGTCGTGCGCCCCCGTCGCGGCCTCTTGTTGGATCAACCGCTTGGTGTTCCCGTCGAACCGGTCGCGTAAACGGTCCGCCCACTCCGGGTACTTGTCCTGGTACGCGCTGAACAGCCTCCGCGCGCCGGCGCGGACGTCCGGCGCGCCGTCGCTGACCATTTCCCCCACCGCTTGTTCCAGCAACTCGTGATTCCGTTGACCGCCCAGACCGTCCCACGTGTGGACAACCACCCGGAGCCACCCCGCGGCCAACGCTCGGAGCTTCACGCTGCGGTCCTTGCTCGCGGTTTCGCACAGCTTCGGCACCAGGTGTCGCGCCTGGCAGTTGTGCAGAATCCCGCGCACGCCGTAATCCCCCGACTCGGCTATTATCTGCACGGTAATCACCGAGCACTTGAACAGCTCGGGGACGAAGTGCGTGGCGTCTTTTTCGAACTCGCCGCCGAGTTCCGCGGCGAGAATCACCAGGAGGTGCGCGGCTTGACGCACGATCGCGGAGCGGCGATCCGCGACCTGCGTGGTGAGTGGTTTGCGCAGTTTCACCAGCTGATTGGGGAACGAGTCCCACTCCGCGGCGCCGCCCAACAGAAGCGCCTCGATTCGTACCATGGCTTTTAACCTGTCCAGCCACTCGATTGAAGGGTCCAGTTGTGTGACAACCTTGTCAATCTCACTGGAAAGCTCGCGGTCGGAATCGACGTGCGCCGGTCTGGGAGGCGCGCCCTCCGCGATCCTAGACACGACTCCAGTCGCCCGGCCGTACGGAGGCAAATCGTTCGGGTCCGCCAACGCGAAGGTTCCCTGCGTGCCCCCGGATAACGTCCGCCCAGCAGGTCGCTGCTCGCCCCCCGAAACCGTGGCGGGGCGCGACAAAAGACTCGCGTTTTGGGCGTGCGCCCGAGCCGCGCCGCTCGTCGCGGCTTTCGCCGATCCTCCCAGCCCGCTCCCCGTTCGGTTGAGAAGCGATGCTTGACCACCATCGCTGGAGGACGTGGAGGATGTGCGTCGCGTCGTCCCGTTGGGCTCGCGGCCGCCGGACAAGGTGGACGTCGACGGCCGTCTTGCCGCCGCGAGCGCCTGCGCGCCCCTCGACGCCCCGAGCACGGGCGACGACACCCTGTTCGACCCCCCCCCGAACCCGTTACCCCCGCCGCTGTCGCCTTCTAACCGAGCCGCGAGCTCCTTCATCTGCCCCGGGCGAATGCTTCCATGTTTTTGTAGCAGGCGAAGCATGTCTCCTCCCGCGGACGGCGCCGCGGCGACGAGCGCGCAAATTGCGGCTTCCCGCACCGCCGGTTCCCGGTCCTCCAGCGTCTGATTGTAAAGGAGTAAATGTCAGTCTTGTATGCGCCATCAGTCGGCGGAATGTGGTGACTGGGAAATACGCACCGTGACCGCTACCGGTACGACTAGCTTGACACCTAGGTTTAGGTCGCCACTGGCAATTTCGCCAGCCAGTTCACGAAACGCGCGTTCCACGATTCGCAGGGTTTCTTCGCGTACCCTCCAATTTTTGTGCCGCCACGCGGGTGATTCTTTTCCCACCAGCTCGTGTGCGCCGACGACGGAAGATCGCATCAGCGCTATGAATAAATCCCGTCCCGAGTCTCGAACCGGGCCCTTTGCGTCACCCAAGCGGTCGAAGGCCGCGGGCAGTAACGGGTGCACTAGTGATGCGGTGAAACAATCGGGGGCGCCCAGAACGGCGACGGCCAACGCCGCCAAAGCCCCGGCGCACACCTTGTAGTTTGCGTCTTTGAGCGATTTGTGAATGGCTTCGCAAAGACACGCGGCTTCGTCGCGGGAGCTCACGGCGTGGCGTGCGAGGTAGGTCTGAAAGGGTTGGCGGGTTCGGAGTTGGGAGTTTGGGTGGGTCAGGGTTGTGGAGGGAGATGGCTTTTTGTGCGCGACGCGGCGGTGCCGAAAAACGCGAAAGGTTTGGGAAACCTCTCGGTGACCAACCGTCGTGGTTTCCTTTCCCGTGTCCCTCGATCGACGACCGGGTTGGAGTTTTCGCCCGCGCTTCCCCTTGACTGTCGTTCGGCGTGCGCGTGCGTCGTGTTCACTTCCCGGTCGAGTGCCACGCGCGTATCAATGGCCGGCCACAGTGGCGGATGTCTCGTGAGACTCGCCACTCGCCACACGGGCCTACGCCTCGCTCGGTTTGAAAACAAAAACGTAGACCAGATGATGCGCATGCGCGTCTCCAGGTGCCTGTCTGCGAGGTTCCCTTTCCGAGCCGCACGAACAGTGAGGACGTACCTGTAAATCATCCACCGCCGCGATTCGGGTCTTCATGTTGGGCGACGCCATGCTCTGCAACGTGCGCTCCATGGTTGCGCGCGGTACGGGCAGAGGTGCGCAGATCCACGAGGGGGATAACTAAACTCGAGAACAAGATGGCGGTGCCGTGCGGTCACCCCACGACGCACGCCGGATGCGTCTTCCAATAAACCGTCCCCGCGAAGACTTGCCGAAACGTCCACGCGCCGCGAACGAGCACGTCCCGTCCCGAAGGCGTCGCACGCGCGCGACTCTGGGGGTGCCCGGAAGCGCGGACTCGCCTCGGCGACGCAAGCGCGACTTATTGCCGTTGCAAAGGCCCTTCCGAGACTTGGTGGCGCGCCCGCGGTTTGTTAAAAGTCTTTTTGGTTCGTCAAAAGTTTCCGGCCGCAAGAAAATACGGCAAAGCTGAGTCACACGCGCGTCGCCCCGGGGCCGCCGTGATGTCCACCGCGTTGCAGGTTACCACCCGCGCGTCTAAGCCGTGGGACAAGCTCCGTAAGGCTTCCCGGTCGCAGCCCTCCACGCCGAGCAGCCCTAACGAGCCGGGGCCGTTCCGTGTGCTCCTGGACGATGTTGGGAACAACGAACTTCCCATTTTGCCACACCAGGATGAATCACCCAGCACGACTGGCGCTGTCTCGCACCTGCCCACGGTCGTCTCCGGTGTCCCCACCGAAGAGTTACGCCGCTTGACCAGAGCGAAATCGCAGTCACCTCCGGACAAAAAAAACCAACCCGCCCTCGCGCCTTCCAAGGTTTACGCGCGGAGCAAGTCGGATTCGTGCGAGCGGTCTGTAACTGGGGAGCGGTCTGTAACTGGGATGGACAGAACCGAAAAGACCGCAGACAAAACTGAAAACACGGCAGGCAGTGGTTTGGAATCGGGCATGGAGCGCGTCGCGGTGGCTATCACGAAAAACGACGCAGCCTCGACTTCGAACCGAGGACCTTTCGATTCCTTTGATCCCGACACTAACCAACAGGAACAAGACGTAGACCCCGATTTCACCTGGCTTTTAACGCGTCAGCTCGAGGTGGAGATGAGCTTGCGAGGCGACGCGCTGGCGAGCCAGGGTGATGTGGAGAAGACTCGAAAAACGTTTCACGAGTTTACGCTTTTTTTTCAGAGCCTGAACGCCTCGGCTGCGACGCTGTCAAACGAGTACGACTCGAAACAGAAAAACCACAGCCCACCGAAAGGCACGGCGCGACAAAAGCACGGATTCCTGGTGCCTCCCGTGGATTCGAACCAAACACCCGCGTGCGCACCGTCGCTTCTTTTCCAGGAGTTGTTACACCGCGTAGCCGGGTTCGGCGTGAACTCCGGGCAGAGCGTGGACGAGCAATCGTCGCAAAGCAACGTCCCGATGCACAACAGCAAGGTGTTATACCGACAGAACGTGTTCGACCTGGAAGTCCTGACTCGGTGCGACGAGGTGTTGGGAACGGAAAGCATGCAGCGACTCGGGGCATCCGGTACGTATTGCATTTCCCAAATCCCGCCTCCACGTTTGACCACACAAGACTGACATTTTCTTTTATCATCTCAGTGAAAAGCATGCGGCAAATTTTAAAGGTGAAAATCGAAGACGCAAACGACGTGCGCATGGCGGAGGAGACGGTTCGCGGCGCGCACTTGTTTTTCGAGAAACTCGCAACGCACTCGCAAAAACAAAACAAGCAGGACTTTGAAATACTCAGGAAACTACGAGCGGCGTGACAGGTGGTGGAAGGTTGGGTGTATAGAGGTTAGTAGGTTGTGTATATAGACCGGTACATACCACGGTACACGTCTCGACCTCGACAGGGCAGTAGGGCGATAGCAGTCATTTAAGTCAAATGAGTCAGTCAAAATTTCAGACTGCACCTTTTCCATGTCGTTGCCGATCTTCGATCGTCACTTCCGTGCGCCCTCCTGGTCGGTTCGTGCCCTTCAAACGTTCAAAAATGCCTCTCGGCGACGGCGCCGCGACTCAGTTCGACCCGATGATGTTACAGATGGCGCAGCAGGTGGCGCAAATGGCGGACGGCGAGAACCCGATCGAGCTTCTTCTGGATCTGTACTTCGGTTTTTTACGGCGCAAGACGGATTTCTTCGACGAACCCGGGCGGTGCCATGATGCGGTGCTCGGGGCGTACCAGCGGCAGGCGGATATCGTGAACAAGGCGCAGCGTTCAACTGCCGCGGTGGCGTCCAAGAAAGCCAAAGAAGCGCAAGCCGCGTTGCTCGCCAAACAAGACCGGGAAGCGGCTACGCAACAACAACAAAAAGAAGAAGATGAGGCGCGACGCGCGCGGGTGAAACAAGCCGAGCTCGATCGGGCGCTCGCGGAGCAGAACTGCTTGGCGGACGGCACGCCAAAAATCACAGAAATCACGTCAGACGGCGATGGTGACGAAGACGATGACGACGCGTTGGCTCCTGGCACGATCGCCCCGAACCCCGGCAACGGCGGCGACGCGAATCACCACGCGTGGACGCAAACGCTCCAGGACGTTGATGTGCGCATCCGCGTGCCGGTCGGTACCACTGCGAAGCAGATCGTGTGCGACATACACAAGAAACACCTCCGGTTCGGCCTCAAAGGCGAACCAACTCTCATGATCGACTCCGATTTCTACAACGAAGTCCGCGTGGATGACTGTTTCTGGACGCTCGAGGACAAAACCACGGTTTCGCTGACCCTTTCCAAGGCGAACGACATGGAGTGGTGGACTCGCGTGTGCGTTTGCGACCCGGAAATCGACACCAAAAAAGTAGCCCCCGAAAACTCAAACTTAAGTGACCTGGACGGCGACACCAGGGCCACCGTGGAGAAGATGATGTACGACCAACGGCAGAAACAACTTGGGCTGCCCACCGCGGACGAACAGGCGAAGCAAGACACGATGGCGAAGTTCATGACGTCGCACCCGGAGATGGACTTTTCAAACTGCAAGTTCAATTGATGAGAGTGTAGTGCTGCGCAGCTCTTAGCGTAATGACACGTGCGGCTTGTCCTAGCTTTAGATGAAGTAACACGAAGTCACTTACGGAGTAGCGTCTTGACGTTTGATGTCGATTGCATGCGTCGATTAAATCGACCCGACTACGGTACGTCTTCGTCGCTTGCGTGTTCGTGTTCATAACCGTCTACTGCGCCATCGCGTCTCCCGCTTCATCCGCAGCCTTGAGATACAGCACGTTGTTACACCTGCGTTCGGGGTTGGGGGGGGGGAAGGTTTTGGTGAGTCACTTTTGGTAAGAAAGGAGGAACGTCGGGTCGGCTTTCGAACTATTGTCGCGACGATCGAATTAGGGTTGCGTGTCGTGTCGCCTTCGTAAACACGGCCCACCTCCGCCCCAGGTGCCGGAAACACGGCAACGAGTGTCACCTAAACCCGTACCTTATCAACACCTCCCCCAGGTTCCCCGCGAACTTCCCGTCGATGTACTCCTCCGTGCTCGCGAGTTGCAGGTTCATGTACGCATCCGTGCTCACAAGGAAGCCTTTGTACTCCATCCCCCATTTCAGTTTCACCAGAACTTGCTTGCCCGTGAGCTGGTTCAGGAAAGGCTTGGGGTTCACCGGGACGGTGGCGCTCATTATGGCGAAAACGAAGTCGCGTGAACCGCACGAGTCACGAGACCGACACCACCGGCGCGTCGCGAAGAGTTGTGTCGAGGGGTGGGACACGATCGGCGTGGGACCATGCCCGTCCCAGGCGAGGAAATCGCCTCTCTTTTTGCCCGCCATTTTTTTTTTCGAGAATTTGCTTTGCGAGGCTCCTCTTGCCAAAACAGCCAAACGTCGTCGCACCGCGCGTCGGGTTCCTAGCTCTGTGGTGTTGCGTTCGTGGAAGCCGGCCGTTCGCGAAGTTCGTGGTGTCCACAACGACCGCTTGTTCGCGATCGCGTTTCGGAAACACCCAGTGGCGATCGACCTGGACCGTGACTGACTTGCCCGCGGTTGGATTGTCTGCGTCGGGATTGGCAGGATCGGCCGCTTCGTGAAGTGCAATTTAGCCGACTACGATCTGCCCAGTCAGCACGCGCGATGTCGGGGCACGGCGCGCCAGGAGGTACGCGATGGATACTTGCATTGCGCAATAACGTGGACGTGTCCCTCTTTGAATCGGATCAATCGGTTTCGCGATCGTCGTGCGCTCGCCGACCGGTAGACGCGCCAATGCCGGACCGCGCGTTCGTCGAACCATCATCAATCTGACATCGCCCCGCCTCTCCTCCACTTTCCATTCCCAAAAGGGCCCACCACCACCTCCTCCACAACCAGCGCGCTGGCGAACCTTTCGCTACGACCGGGCGGCGGCGGCGGTAACGGTACGACCCGCTCTGGTATCGATTCCACGCGGTCAAATCTCGCGAACCCCCCGCCCTCCCGCGATGCCTCCACGTCTGCTTCCGTGGCCGATCCTCTCGCTTACCCCTTCCGTCTCTGAAAACAATTTCCGCAAACGCAGGCGAACCAAACGCGCCGCAGTGGCTGGGCGGGTTCAGCGGCGCCGGATCGGGGGTTGGCGACGCAAAAGCCACCGCGCAGGCGGTACGTTTCCGGACACAAAATCTCCCAGCCACCGAGAAGGGACACCCACGCCAAAAAGATGCCCCCGCTGCGACGCGCGACGCAAAGGCAATCTCCGTGTCAGATCTGACCCTCGAAAACTTTGTCTCCAAAAAACAACAGATGGTCGCCAACTCCGCTTTAGTGGGCGACCCGGTTGACCCACGGTGGGGCGAGAGGAAACCGCTGGGAAACAACGGGTGGGTTGAAAAGAAAACGAGGTGGCGGGAGGACGAGCGCGAAGGCGTCAAGGCGTACGGCGGCGGGGGGTGGAACCGGGACACGCGCATCGGTGCGGGTCGCGGGAACGGCCCGAACCTAGGTGGTTTCCCGACTCCAAACGCGAACCAAATCGGAAACAGCGCTTTGCTCGGGGACCACGCGGGAGGGCACGTGCAAAACCCGGGCGCGCAGCACGGCTGGAGCGGGGAGCACGGCAACGGAAACCACGGCCATCCTCTCAATCCTCACGCTTCTCATAATCTCCACGCGCCTCCCCTCGGCCGGCCCGGCGGCAAGGGAAACGCGGCGGGCGAGCCGGCGCGGCCGTCGGGGGGGCGGGGTTTTGTAATGGGGCGAGGCCGGGGAATGGGTGGACAACACTTCGGAGGGCCACCCATGTTGGGGGGCGCCGGTGTCCCCCAAATGGGAAACCACTTCGGCCTCGGCGGTATCCCTCTCGCCGGCGGTGTTCCCATTCCGTCCGGGTTCCACACTCAAGGAATGGGAACACCACGAACCGGGCTATCCGCGGGCGTGCCCCATCCAACGCCGCCGGCGGCGGAACCGATCAAAAGACACGGCCCCGTGCGCTTCGCGTACTCGCATTCAGAGCTGCGCGACGTGCGCGCGCGCGGCGGGAGCTTCCCGCTTCCACACAACGTGGATCCGGACTCCGTCCCCCTTGTCACAGTGAAACCGGGTGACACGACTTGGGAGCTCACCGTGGAGGGCGCGCGGGGCGGCGCCGCCACGCGGATGGCACGGGAGTGGGCGCACCCCAACGCCGCCGCCGGGATTGGCGGTTCCACGCTGCCCGTCCCCAAGAACGGCGCCACCCCGGAGTGGGCCGCGAGCTCGCAAGAAAGCGTGGGGTCGTTCCACCTGGGCGGCCCAGTTCCTGCACTGACCGCAGAGGAGCAGGCCCGGTTCATGTCGGCTGCTGAAACGAACTGGCTCACGGGCGGCGCGGGCGGCGCGGGCGGCGCGGGCGACGCCGGCGGCGCGGGCGACGCCGGCCTGGAAGGCGCTCTGGAGAGCGAGAGCGAAAACACAAACCGGGGCGGCGGCGTGACCGGCGACCCGGACGTGGATGACAACGATGGCACCGAGATACACCGGGTGGATACGAACTCGCTGTCGCAGGCGGCCGGTTTGGGGGAGCAACAAGAGACCTCTGGAAACACGAACCTGTATGGGCAAACAGTCACAAGCAGTCACGAAACACCGTGGATATACAAGGACCCGAGCGGCGTTTGCCAGGGTCCGTTTCCGAAACACGACTTGATGGAGTGGCACACGTCGGGGTACTTTCCCCTGGACTTACCCTTACGACCAGCGGACGCACCACCCGACATGCCCTTCGTCCCCCTCGCCGAGATGCTGGAGTGCGGGTGGCGGTACCCCGGGCCACGGGTGGAAACCGCTGAGGCGATGCGCGCCGAGTCGGCGGCGAGGTCGACGACGCGAACCGCGGACGCGGAGGCGGCTGCGGCGCGGACCTCGCGGGAACGTCGAGACGCGGCGGACGCAGAGGCACGACAAGTGTTGGAATCGGTGCAACGCGCGGAGGCGAAGCGACTGGTGAGAGAAGAAATGAGGGAGCGCGAAATGCATGAGCAGCAAATGCAGCGACAGCAGGCGCAGCAACAGCAGCAGCAACAGCAAGGCACGGGGTGGCACGGCGCGGCGCCTCCTACCCTCCGCGCGCCGCCGCGGTCGCTCGCGGATCTGGAAGGCGCCGAGTACGGCGGACACGTTTCGTCGTCCCAGAGCAACCAGCCCAACCTGCTTGCGAACTTGTTCGGCGGCGGCGGCGGCACCACCGCTGCGCACGGCGCGCCTCCTCCCCCCCCCCCGGGGGGCGGGATGTCCCTGGCTGACTTGGAGAGGAGCATGGGCGGTATGCGCGATTCGTTACCACCAAGCGCGCCGCGGGCTGGGTCGTTCGACACGCATTCCGCGTGGGGAGGGGACACATCTGTTTCCGCGCGCGACAACCAAGGGTGGACAAGCGCGCCCGCGCCCGGCGCGCACGGCGTACAGCAAATGCAAATGACAGAAATACATGTGCAGCAGATGCAAATGCAATCGCACGAACCCGCGGCGCCCCCGTCGTTCCCGGCGTGGGGCGGCAACTCCGGGGGCGGCGGCCAGGCTACTTTGAAAAGCCTCGCGGAGATCCAGCGGGAGGAGGAGCAACGCGCGGCGCAGCGGCGGAGAGACCTGGACGCCGCGGCGGCCGCGAACCCGCACGCGTTCGCGGGGGGCGGCCTCGCCACGGCGTGGGGCGGCGCGAACGCCAGCGCGGGGCCTTCCCTGGCGCAGATCCAGGCGGAGGAGCTGAGGCAGAGCGTGGTTCGAGCGGCGGCGCAGCAGCAGCAGCAGCAGCAGGAACGTTCGTCTGTGAGTCAGCACACGGCGCGGTCGGGTAGCGGTACCGGACCCGCCAGCGGCGCGTGGGCGGGTGGCACCTCCGCTGCGATGCGCGCGGCGCCCCCCGGTCAAAACAATCAAAACGCCAATCCCCAGGGACCCGGGCCGTCTCCAGCGCAATCGTCTGTCGCGGGGTCCGGCGGCGGCGGGAACTTCTGGGACTCGCTTCCGGGTGGGACGGAGGAGGTGCCGAAGGAGTCCAGTGTGTCGCGGCAACACCCGGCCGCTGCTGGCGGCGGCTGGGGGCAACCGGCTCCGGCGCAACCCGCGTCTCCGTCCCCAACCATGAACTTCAAAGCGTTTTGTCGCGCCGAGATGCGCGTGTTGAACGACTCGGACGACCTAACGCTGGTCGACTTTTTGCTCTCACTGCCGAGCGCGGGGGAGGTGACGGAGTACGTGCAGCTTTACCTGGGGGGCACGGCGCGAGCGGCTGCGTTTGGCAACGAGTTGATACGCGCGAAACGAGCGAACCCGAACGCGAGCGCCGTCGACGATTTCGTGTCGCCGGGCGAGTTGAACAACCCGGAAAGCGTTGGCGAATTCAGCAAGCCGAAAAGAAGAGGGAAGAAGTAGATGGACGCGTGTTTTGAATCACAAGAATCATGTTAGATCATGCTATTGCTCATACTTATTGCTCATACTCGTACTATATACTAGATCATGCTATTGCTCCCAAAACTCGTACAGCTGTTCTCCATCTCCACACTGTTGATTGACACTAATCACTAAGCTAAGTCGTTTCTCGTAACGTGTCTTCGTAGGCCTGAGGTGTCGTCGCGGGTGCGCCACTACCTTAAGTGCCTGGGCGCTAACAAATCTTTTCCATGCACGCTCCCTGCTGCGGTTCCTTTTTCCATCGTCTCGTACGCCGCAGCGTCGTCGCAGTTTTTGTCAGGCAAAAACAAACCCGGGAACCGCCGAAGCATCTTGTTGTACACCATCTCCTCCGTGCTGCACACGCACGCCCAGTTCTTGGGATGGGTGAAACAAAGGGTCAGTCGTGCGTGGGCAAACAAACGTAGGTGTCAGGATTTGGGAAACGCGTGACACGTACCTGCTTTCCAGCCACGAAACCGTCCCTGGCGTACATAAACGCGTGCGTGGCGTACCCAGGACGGTCGTGCGCTTTTGCTTTTTCGTCGAACGAGTTGTTCCAGGTTAAATTTTGAACGCTCCACCCGTCAAACCCGGGGCCCGGGAACTCGCGTTGGTAGTCGAAAATCGTGTCCTCGAACGCCTGTCTCATTTTCGCGACCCCGAACACGGAGGTCCGGAACCGCGACGCCACGAAGTGGTTCGACGTACACGGCCCGACTCGTTGCGACGGGGCGTAGCAGCCCATCTGCACGCGGTCGTGGAGTGGTAAGGAGGCTTGTTGTGTGACGAACGACCCGAGGTTCGATTCCTCCGCGTCTCTTCCTCCGTCGTCTCGCCTCTCCAAAGAAGGAAACCCGTCAACCAATCGTTTCGTCTCCGCCTGCCACGTGTCAAGCACATCAACCGGGAGCTGTTTCTTCGCGGCGAAGCTGAACACCAAGCCTTTGATGATTTTGAACCCGTTAGGAGGTTTTCCTTTTCCTTGGCTTTTGGTATCCGAATCACCTGGATCGGAATCGAAAACCGGTACACTCGCCGAAACGCTTTGCG
>Ga0307488_10003639_pt1 | contig 12850 bp, 28 predicted proteins | sample SB02metaG_FD_202248 | JGI IMG/M metagenome (GOLD analysis project Ga0307488, IMG submission 202248) | Sea-ice brine microbial communities from Beaufort Sea near Barrow, Alaska, United States - SB 0.2 | ecosystem: Environmental > Aquatic > Marine > Coastal | place: USA: Alaska | collected...
GGAGGGTCACCGAGAAGGTGAAACACTCGAACCGAGATCAAAGCATGACTTACCTTCAGGGTGAGTTGCTGCTGCTGACACAGGCGCGTGGACTCGGTTCATCCATTCAACATTGGTGGAGTGCTTGTTCTCAAGACCCCCCTTGCCTGTCTAGCCTGAACGGGGTTAGATCCACCGGCGGCTTCTGCCCAGTGGCCAGGTCAGCCATGATCGCCCCGATCAACGGCGCCATCTTGAAGCCGTGACCGCTGAACCCCGCGCCTATCACGATCCGATCCATACCGCTGCCTCGGAAGCAGGGCCTTCAAATTGTGTTTTTGGTAAACATTCATCAAGCCCCGAGGCAAGGTGAGCTTCTGCATGTCCTCATCGACCGGGCTGCGGGTCAGACTCCGCATATCGATTCTGCGAAATATTTTGTTACGCGTGGATATGCGATCTTCCGCGCATAACCTCGCTTAACAAAGAAAGTCACGTGAGTTGCCAGGCTGCGGGAGGAGGATGCAGCAAGTGTGCACGGGTACACCAGTATATCATGATGAGCGAACGATCAGGTTGAGATGGAGATGGGACGAGTGGCTAGGCCTGCGAGCGTGTAAGGATACACTGGTACATCATGAGCACACAGCAGCACAGTGACAAGATATGATCCGATATCGATATAGTCATCCACCATATCGATAAGGTCATCCTGGACATCGATATGGGACATGGGATATCGATGTGGGAGCTGACAGTATCGACACTGTCATCCTGGATATCGATATGGGATATCTTGTCACTCTGGACCCCGCCCGGCAGTCGGTCGAGGATGAAGTGGTGGTCCGGGGTCATGGTGTACATGCACGCCTCTGCCACCGCCGCCCGCTCGGACGTAACGCCCTTCAGGAAGCGCGCTATCCACGGCGTCACGTAATCCTCCAGGTCCTTGTCACAGTGCCAGTCTTTCTTTAAACGAGAATCGCCGCAGAAGTCCAAGATAATTTTCACACCCTAGGTAGTATCCACGACACCCGTAGCCTTCGCTTGATTAACACTCGCATTGACAAGGACGACATAGTTTGAATCATGTGATGGGTGCGGCGGCGAGCAGCATGCATGTGACCTTGTCTTGCACGCAGGTGCAGCGTGTCAGAGTGTCATTCTACCTAATATCCACCTCAATATGGTGCCATTCTACGTAATGAATAACTCATTGTGATGCCATTGAGCCCAATCCTGCCTTGTAAGCGGGCTGCAGCGAGCGGGTGTCGGGGTCGCAGTCGGCCCCGATGTGCAGCGCCACCTTGATGAGGTCGGGGTACTCCACGCACGGCGTCGAGTACAGCGTCTTCCACGGATCCTCGTCGTAGTGGATGAACACCCCACGCTACGGCCACTACAGCCGCCAGCCGCCAAGTTGTGGATTGAACATATCTGAGCCGGTACATAGTTAGAAGTAGCACATGCAAAGCTCACCGAGCATCACGCTCAGGCATTTATTCATACACAGCGACAACATCTTAGTCGGAGTGTTGTTGCTCGAACCTCTGTGGCGTCTCCCCGATAAAGGGCGCACACAGGTGCACAATCAGCAAACAGTCAGGGAACCAAGTGAGTGGCCAGGCCCTGCTCGGACATACACCGGAACGTTTCGGCCGTGTGTCCAAAAAAGCGTACACTAATATTGGTCATCTGACCATTTCAGCCCTGCCGGCCAGTTGGGGGGCTGGTAGTTGGCGGGCGTGTGACACGTGGTGTGCACGGGTGCATTGGTACACTATGAGCAAGCAGTCAAGGTCACTTCGGCCTACCGGCCAGTTGGGGGGCTGGTAGTGGGCGGGGGTGCGGCACTTCCAGAAGGCGAAGGTGGTGTGCACGGGCTGCAGCGCCGAGGTGAACCCTAACAGGAGGGTCATCGAGAACCAGCACTCGTACTAATACCATAAACTGACCCACCATCAGTGTGATTGCTCACACAGACGCGGGGAGGAGCAGGAGGAGGAGGAGGAGGAGGAGGAGGAGGAGATGCAACGTCGTTTGAGTACCTGTTCTCAGTACCCCCCCCGCCTAAGTGCCGCAGCAGCTTGCCAGCCCGCGCCGCAGTGCCGGGCAGCAGAGTGACAAGATATGATCTGATCATGCTGTGCACAAGCTGACAAGATGACAGTATCGTAATGGAATTTGATCTGAAGATGACAGTATCGATATGGAAGATGACCTTAGAAGATGACTGTATCGATATGGGAGATGACAATATCGATATGGGATACCTTGTCACTCTGCCTGGCAGATGTTGAGAGGAACACGTCATAGGATGACATTGCACTCTAGAAACGAGGGTTCAAGCTGCGTTGGATGACGTGGCGGGAAATGTGTGGTAGGCCGCACCACGTGCCGCAGGTGACCACGCAGGACTCTGCGGTCACGGTGTCGCCTCGAGCGGTTGTGATGCGTACCCCGCTGCTGCCGCTGCCGCCACCGCTGGCACTGCCGCCGACGGCGCTGCCTCCGCCGAAGGGCGTGATGGACACCACCTTGGTTCGGTCCCGCACCTCCGAGCCGTGTTTGATGGCCAGGCGCTGGAACATGGCCACCGCCTGCGTGGCATGCACCTCCCCCAAGGGCCTGCCAAAAATCGCTACAAATGTACTTCCAAAACATATATTAACCCTCGTTTTTTGAGTTAAATGGCATCCTATGACGTGGCTCGCGACATCCGGCAGGCCCTGCCACCCCGGCGTCCGCGTTGTATACCACCGTGCAGGGCCTGGGCATATAGTGTACCGCCACATTGTAAGACGCGGCGTCCCCTTTAAGGCATAGTGTACCGGCACACATCATGACACGGCGTCACCATCCTTTTGAACAATGGTTTACAAGCTTGATTTTTTTAAGTTGAGCAAACACGGGAACGAGTGTCCAGCCCCGCCGCCACGAAATCCTCCTCCAGTTTGAGCTGGTCGGGGAAGCGCGCGTTGGCCGCCGCGCCGCTCATCACCTCCACCGGAACGCCGTGCTTCTCACAACTCTCGATCAGATTCGTTATGTCTTTAGAACCCTTCCTGCCACAGGATAGGGCCAGGCAGATACCGCTGCCACTGAAGGGTGTCATATCACACAAGAAACGAGGGCTCTACATGCGTTGGATGACGTGGCGAGCACTATCTGGCGGCCTACCCCAGTCGAGCCCGCCGGTTTTAGTGTACACGCTTTGCCCCGCCTCCCGCCGCCAGGGGGCGCAGCAGGGTGTGTTGGGGGTGTGTTGGGGGTGTATTAGGGGTGTATTAGGGGTGTATTAGGGGTGTATTAGGGATGTGTCAGGCATTCATTGGGGGTTTAGTAGGAGTGTAGTAGGAGTGTATCAGGGGTGTATCAGGGGTTTATCAGGGGTGTATTAGGGATGTATTAGGGGGTGTAGTTGAGTAGTAGGGGTGTAGTAGGGGTGTAGTTAGGGAGTAGTAGGGGAGGGTCGTAGTCGGGGTGTAGTATGGGTGATTAGGCCGCAACCGCAAACACGCGGTGCTTGGAGCGAGCACCAGTACACGCGACGACAACAAACGCAGGAAAGCTGGGCGGCGAGAAGTGCGGTGGGTCATCTCCACTGGGGGGCTTCACTCGGCACTCTCAGCGGTTTGCGTTTTTCGTTCCGACGTTCGGTAAAATGCCCGAGACCTTTGTTGTGTGTGCAAGTGACAGCCGTACGACGACGATAGCACGGGCCTGCGACAATGATGGACCGAACCTGTCCGCCGCGCCTTCGTCCACACCGGGTAGGCGTGCTTCACCATCTCCCTACACCCATTCAGACATCAACGGCTTCATCTTCACTCGGCACCCTGGAGCCGAATTGCGTTCTTACATCCCGAGAAAATGCCCGAGACTTTTGTGTGTGGTGCAAGTGAAAGCCGCTCGACCCTCCTAGCAATGCGAATGCGGCCCTGCCTGCTGCGCCTGCTCCCACAGCGGGTAGGCGTGCGACATCATCTCCGTGTAGCACGCCTCCGGGTACGTGCGGCGGATTATGCGCGACTCCCCGTGCGACGACCCACGCCGATGTAAGAACTCGAACTGCTCGAGCAGCAGCACTGCCTTGCCGCGCTGTGCGAGGTGGAAGGCGGCGCAGACGCCCATGACGCCGCCTCCGACCACGACGGCGTCGTAGTGGCGGCCGCGGGGGAGCCCCGGGGGGGAGGTGGACAGGCATTTGTGCGCGTCCATGGTTATCACGCTCGCGTCTGTGCTTCCCGTCGACTGAGGTAGGTCCCTGTGGAATCCGAGATGTTTTTTTATATGGGAGGTCCAGCGCATAACCGAGACACTTCCGCTTCCGCATAATGAGCATTGGCAAATCCATCGACAGTTCGACACCTGGCAAAGTGGCAATACAGTTACTCGTTGTTTCCCCGCAACCCCGGGATCATTATTGCACCCGCGCCGCCAACGACATCGACAGTGCCCCCCTCGACGGACTCCCCGTCGTGCGGCGCCATCTGCGTATTCAACCGCACCTCGCCCGTGAACTTGGCGCGAAGGTGGGTGGGTCAGTGACTTCCGGCCGGTGTACCACGGACGCTGACTTCATAAGTTGACGTCCTCCTCGTGAAACATCGGCAACACCTGGTTCAAGTTAAACACGGCTTGCTTGCTCAGTCGTCATTCCTCACTCCTCGTGCTCTCTCCGCATCCTCCGTGTACGGTGATACACTATGAGCAAACAATCAGGTTGAGCTGCAGCGGCTCCGAGGGCCCAGACCCTGGCGCATGGGAGAGGTATAAACGTGTACCGCCATCAGTCGAAGCCATGGGTGGGGAAGAGGCGCCGATGCTGGCGGTGCCGGCGGCGCTGCGCGCGTCGTTGGGCAAGAGCCTGGCGACGTTCACGACCATGCCCGCCGAGTTCGCGGAGGGGCACATCAAAGCGCGGGGCTTCGACCCACCCGCGGGCGCCGGCAGGGACCCCTCAATATCCCTCTACTCCCCAACAACGCTCGTCACGGCACGGCACCCCTCAACCCCTCATCACCATACCACAATCAAACCTTCACGATCATCTAATATCTGAAAACCCTCGGATCTTTAGTCAACTTACGTGAATGACGTGGTGGGCAGCGCGTGCATGGCTCTACGCCGCGGCGCCGCGCTTCTGCGCGGGCGCCTGCTCAAAATTCTTTCGGACGAGGTCCTTGCGGAACAGCATCAGAGCAAAGTGAAGGCGGCGCAGGCGGGCGCGACTCAGAGCAACTCAGATGGAATGGACTAGCGGGTACGTGGACAGGCGGGCGCCGGCGCCGGGGGAGGCGGTAGGGCCTGCCAGCTGTTGATCGCCACGTCATACGACGCCATCTCATTCGACACACGAGGGTTTCAATTCGTGCCGATGACGTGGAGCCACCAAGTTGCCTGGCACATATTGCTCGCCACGTCATAGGACAATGTCTTTTACCTGAATACATGAGGGTTCAAAGCAGAAATTGCCCAACACGTCATCACATGCACTTTGAACCCTCATTTATTGGGGTAAACGACATCCTATGACGTGGCGAGTAGCATGTGCCAGGCCATTGGACGGCGGCGGGGGATCGGTGGTCGGAAGCCTCTGACGCGCGCCGTGCTCCACGCCGTCGGAAGCCCCTGCGGCGCGCCATGCGCCAATCCGTGCGAAGTGTACGTCTGGGGACGGTCGGGGACAAACTGGGGAGATGATCGCGGTCGTATCACACAGTGGTAGCCACCAGGCCAGGGGCGTTCACTAGTCTGCATTCCGGCTTTTCACGTCAGCGCTTTACGTTGGGTGCTTAGACAGAGTTTCAGTGACCAAAAACGGCTTTGGTTGACCTGAGAAGTGTACGATTGTAAGCCCCTAATAGCTATCTCGCACATCGCCTCCGGAGACGCCGCGGGGCAAACGAATCAGTCTAAATGGAGTAGCTCCGCTATGCGCGTGCGCACATGAATAAGAATGGACTGTGCCGCCCGGTCGACTAGCTCCGACCGATTGTTCTGATGTGTACAAGTTCATGACACTTGAGTGAATGACACGTGTGGTGCTTCACGGGCGTCTAGCCGCGCCCCGACGCGCCGCCGCCAATGGTCACTCCCACCGCCGCCACTCTCGATGTCGTCACTCTCGGCGCCGTCATCCCCACCCCGGCCGCCGCTCGAGCCGCCGCCCACATCACTCCCACCGCCGCCACTCTCAATGTCGTCGCTGTCGCCGCCGCCACCCCCACCCCTGCCGCCACTCTCCCCGCCACTCCCGTCGCCGCCGTCATTGTCACCCTCGGTGTTGGCGGTCCCGCCACTGAGCGCACGGCTGCGGACGTTTTTGGCGGCGACTGCGGCTTGGGTAATGGCGGCGATGTCGAATTTTGGTCCTCCGCCGCGGTCACTCCGGCTGTAATCTCTCTCGCCACCTTCCAGGGTCTTACATAATTAATTTCTTCCTCAGCTTTAAGCTGTTCAGACATCCCACGTCATACTTCATATTCAGATCCAACGGAACATTTCAAGCCATTTGTCCCTGAAACCTTGAATTATCCATCCCACAGGCATAGATCATGTCTGAAGTGCCAGCGGCAGAGAGTATACTCTGTGAGGCCCATGGTGCGCGTGTGCACGGGCACACTGGTACATTATGAGCAAACAGTCAGGTTGAGCTGTAAGGCCCTGCCGCCATCACTCTCCTCCCCCTCCATGTCCTCGCGTGCCGTGTCCTCGCAGCAGGGTCGTTGAGAGTAAGCACTCCAACCGACATCGAAGCATGACTCACCTGTAGGGTGACTGCTCATACGGACCCACGGACTCAGTTCATCGGAACACAGCTTCGGTCGAGTGCTTGTTCTCAACAAATCCCCCTGCCTCGTCCTCGGGGGGCCCGGGCGCGGAGGTGTAGTGGGTGAAGTCGTCATCGTCTTCGTCAGCGCCCGGCGGGGGTAAGGACCGCGCCACGTCCGATCGCACCTGCCTCCAGGGACATATGACTGACAATAACGCTTGTCACGTTATGCCACATCATGCGATGCAAGTTATCTCAAGCAACAAGGCGTTTCTGCGTGATGGACAATAGATGAATAGATGACGTAACGCTCGCCACGTCATGCGAGGAAGGATGCGGCGAAAATGCACTGGTACACAATGAGCAAACAGTCAGACGATATTTATCCATGCCTGGTCCACCCGCACAATCTGCGACGCTCCTTCGTCCATCGCAAAGATCCGGATCGCCGTGCCGCAGAGTCAGCCACATATTGTTGTACCGGTGCTCACCGCGTCATCCACCGCGTAGTCTACCGGGCTTGCCACCACAATATCCACCACATTTTGTACCAATGCGCGCCACGTCATCGAATGCCAATTCACTCGAGAGACAAGGCGGTAAATGTGGTTAATGACGTGGCGGGCAACGGTACACCATGTATGTGGTGAATGACGTGGATGACGTGGCGAGCACGGTACACTATGTGGTGCATGACGTGGCGAGCACGGTACACTATGTGGTGCATGACGTGGCGAGCATGGTACACTATGTGTTGGATGACGTGGCAATCACGGTACACTATGTGGTGGATGACGTGGCAAGCACGGTACACTATGTGCCCACCTTGCCGCCGTCCTTCCCCCCCGCCGTGCCCACCGCCAGAAGCGACCGCACAACCCCCCCCTGCCCCTCGCCGCCGCCGCCGGCAACAACAGAGATGGCGGCGTTGCTGTTGGCCATGCGAGAGGGTCACTACGAACATGCACTCGAGCTGAGATCGGAGCATGACTTAGCTTGAGGGGTGAACGCACGTACGGACGCGCGGACTCGGTTGGTGGATTGAACGTCGGTCGAGCACGTATTCTCAATGACACCCCTACCATGATGGTCATGAGCGCTATCCTCTCCCCCACGTGGCAGGGGCTTCACCTACGTACCGGACTGTTTGCGCACAGTGTACCAGCGTACCCGTACACACTAGCCGCATCGATGCAGGGGCTTCACCTCAGTAGTATGTATCAGCTGCCATTGGAGCCGTTTGTCCCTGAAACCACTCAGGTTGTCCCACTTAATACCTCAAAGATGCTCAAGTCGAGCTGGGGAAAACCACTTCGGTCAGAGGCCATGTAGGAGGATGCGGCGAGTGTGTGCGGGTACACCGGCACACAGCCATCATACAGCTGGGATGGGGTTTCCGGTTTCGGACGGATTCGGTCGAGGATCGGATTCAGGTGGATTCGGGTGGATTTCTGGACCCCGGAATCGGAATCCGCCAACGCAGTCAAACAGTGAGGGAATGAGTGGCGTGGGCCCCCCGTGCCGGCGGGATACCCGGCAGCGCCAGGTCGTGGACCATGCTGCCCGTGGCCAGTGAGAATATGCCCACGTGCGCGGCGCCGATGGGCACGATCAGGTGCTCGCTCCCCGCTCATAGTGCCAGGTGGGGGAGGGCACGCCACGTCATCATAGGGTATTACTGAAATCCAGGAACGAGGACTTGACATGTGGTCAATGAATTAAATTTGGCGGGCATAGGACCGGGTGAACGGTGCCCACCACGCCGCGTCGCAGGTTGACGTTTAACTCAACAACCGAGGGTTTAGATGTCGTGAACGACGTGGCAGGCAGCATCTACTAAGTCCCACGTCATAGGAGTGCAGGCAACTCAAGACGTGTGAGTCTAAACTGTGGTGGATGACGTGGCAGCCATGAATGAGGTCGCCCACACCGAGGGAGGGAGTGGCGCCGGCGAGGACGAAGGGGTAGGGCGCGGGGTCGTGCCACCCGGCCGCCGCCGCCGCCGCCTCCGCCGCCGCGCCGCCTGCGCCCCCCCCCGCCTCAGGGCCGCCCACTTATTGCTCACCACTTCAAAAGGTGGCTCCCCCCCCTACCAATTCTATGGCTAGATGGAGGTGAATGATAATGCAATGTAGTAGGTCCTCCAGAACTTCACTCCGCCACAATGCGCGATGCACGACTGACCAGCCACATCCGTTGCCCGGTCGTAAGATCCGTTTAAGCCAAGAAGCGAGCCTTCTCAACGCGCTGGATAAATGGGTGAGCAATGTGTAATCGTCCTTGCCCTTTCTTGGGCTTCTTGCGCGAGGCGGCGGCGGCGGCGGCGGCGGGGCCCTTGCCCGGCGGCGCCAGAAACGGGTTGGGCAAGTCCATCCGCGGCAGAGTTGGCGCCATGGTGGCGAGCGAGTAGGTGTGCGCGGTGAAGTAGGGCACGGCGGCGGCGGCGGCGTCGATGCCGCCCACCTTCAGCGCCGCGGCGGGCAGGCCGCTCACTCGGCGGATCACCGGGAGTGAAGGCCCGGTGTCATCCGCGTCAGTGTGGTGAGTGTGGTGAGTGTGGTGAGTGTGGTGAGTGTGGTGAGTGTAGTATGGTGAGTGTCGTGAGTGTGGTGTGGTGAGTGTGGTGAGTGTGGTGAGTGTCGTGGTCAGTGTGCAGAGTGTGCAGAGTGTGCAGAGTGTGCAGAGTGTGCAGAGTGTGCAGAGTGTGCTCAGTGTGCTCAGTGTGGTGAGTGCGGTCAGTTGGGCATGCCCTGACGACGAGTGTGTACAGGTACATTGGTATGCTCTATGCGCAAACAGTCAGAGCCCCACCAACAGGTCCGGCTCGCCGGTGTCGCCGCCCGTGATGCGCGCGCCTGCCGCTAAGGCCCTACCGTATATTGCTCGCCACGTCACATAATACCGTTTAATAGGCCGATCTCGGTATATCGCCTGGGTAAAATGCCCATACAGAGTTGCGGGCAAAGGGCCGGCGCTCGGCGCGGGAAAGCGGGCGCCAAGTTGAATGCCCATACAGGGTTGCGGGCACAGCGTCAGCGCTCGGCGCCGGAAGCGATATACCGAAACCGGCCTATGCAAGAGACGATTGTTTACAGCACGTTGGATGGCATGACTTGCAACAGGTGGGCGGCCCGACCGACGACGGTGGCGGCGGCGCGGCGCGTGACGTGCCGCTGCCGGTGCCGCGTCTCCAGTGTGCCGCTCCAGGTGCAGGGCCAGCTTCACACTGCTCCTAATATACAGTGCTCGGTATGGAGTGACAAGTGAATCGGGTGGGAAAAGTGAGTAGGGTGCCAAGTCAATAGGGTGCCAAGTCAATAGGGCCAAGTAAGTGAATAGTGCTCATCATAAGTTGGCAAGTAAATAGGGCCAAGCAAGTAGGGCAAAGTACATAGTGCCGAGTAGAACCGGGGTTGGCCTTACCTCGTCGTATGAACTGATGAAGTAATCGCGGACCTGCCCGGGCGGGATGACCACGCCGCTGCGCCGCCCCAGGCCGGGGGCGCCGCTCGCCGTGCCCACTCCACCGCCACCGGACGCCGCTCCGAGTCCACTCCGACCTCCGAGTCCACTGCGACTGCCGAGTCCACTGGCGCCGGACGGCGCTCCCATCCCGCCTCCGGAGGGCGCCCCCAGGTTGGAGCCGCCGCCGGATTCGGTTCCGAGCCCGGTGGCCGCGGCGAGGCCGGACTGGGTGGCGTACGTCTCATCACCGTCGTCGTAGAAGTCGCTCCTGGGCGACAGCGGCGGGTCCCGCGCGGCGGCCGCCTCCGCCGCCGCGTCCGCCATAGCCCAGTCCGCGTCCCAGGGCTAGGTTCATTCACAATGGAAATGAACGTGTGAAATGATACGAAACGAGTCTAAATCGACCAACCACAAGCGAAAGGTGGCTGCCACGTCAGATGAAACGCGCAATCTTTCGCTCCTGATTGGTCGCTTCGCTTCGCCTCGACTCGCTTTCGCTTCGCTTCGATCCCTTTGTTTTGATCATTCTGTTGTGTTTCATTTCGTTCCGATTGTTTCGTGTCACAGTTGCCGTGGCGACGCCCGACCTTGGGCACCTCCAGCACGACCCGCGCCGCCGCCGGCGCCGCGCCGCCCCCCCTGGCCGCGCGGTCGGCGCCGTCCGCCGCACCGTACCACGTCATCCACGCCGCGTGCGACCGCGACACGTCGCGCCCCCAGACCCAGGGCCGCACACTCCTCCACTTTCCAGCTCAACGTGAGCACTTTTCATACGATGTGTAGCGTGGTTTTGTGACCAAAACGGCACACGTCGAACCGGGAATTATGCGAGTACTTGGGATCACCTGGGATCACTCGGGATCATCTGAGATCACTCGGGATCACTTTAGATCATCTGGGATCACTTGGGTTCATGGAGGCAGGGGCTTTCACTCGTTCAGTTCTCCACTCAACGAATGCACTTTTTGTGGGATACGTTGGGTGCCTTCAGTCTTGAGTGACCAAACCGCTGAGTACAGTGAGGTGCGAGGTGAGAAGTGGAGGGGTGTGAGGCCCTGCCGCCCGCCCGCTGTCGGCCACCCCGCCATACTCGTCATCCCCCGCCGCCGCCGCCTCCGCCGCTTGAGCGTTCCTCCCCCTGGGAACAGGGGCTTACACTAGTCCAGTTTCCAGCTCAACCTGAGCTGTGTCTGCCTCAAAAACACACCCTAAACACACCCGAACACCCCCCAACACCCCCCAAACTCCCCCTAAGCAACCCCTGACCGAACCCCCTATGCCACAGAAAGCGCTTACGTTGAGCTGGAAAGTGAACGAGTGTAAGCCCCTGCCTGGGAGCCAGCGCGGGGTACATCTGCACGCGCCCCCCCGTGGGCACCTGGGCGGTGACGTCGGTCGGCAGGCGCCACTGACCCAGCGCGGAGAACCATCCGAAGCCGGAGCGGTTGCCCGTGCCCTGGAAGGCCGGCCACAGGCACACCACCCCGGCCGCGTCGATGCTGATCATGGTGGCCGAGTCCGCTAGGCAGGGGCTTACACTCGTCTACTTCTCAGCTCAACTTGAGCCATTTTTGTCACTAAACCTCCATGGACTACCCAGCATGTCGCACAAAAGGCGCTTGTGTTGAGCCGACAAGTGCACGAGTGTAAGCCCCTGCCGGCAGAGTCCCCAGGAACACCACGCGCGCCGAGTGACCGCGGTACACGTCCTGCGAGTACACCTCGGCCGCCTCCTGCACCCAGGGGCCTACACTCGTCCACTTCTCACCTCAACCTGGGCCGTTCTTGTCACCGAAACTGCATGCAACCACCAAGTGCATGCCCCAAGAGTGCTCACGATGAGCCGCAAAGTGAGTGGACGAGTGTAAGCCCCTGCCTTGACCCCGCTGGTCGGCGGCGTTGGCCTCTTAGCGGCGCCCGGCTTGAGGGGCGGCACCTGCGGCGCCAGTAGCAGCCGCTTCTCCTCTTTGCCCATCAACCAGGGGCTTACACTCGTCCACTTTTCAGCTCGACCGGAGCCGTTTCTGACACAAAACACACCCTAAACACCCCGTATTACCCCCAAACACTCCCCAAAAAACCCTCAATGCACCCCCTGTGCCACAGAAAGCGCTTACATTGAGCCGAGAAGTGGACGAGTGTAAGCCCCTGCCATGAACCCGCCCACGCCGGCCCGGAAGTTTTCAGCCGAGTTCAGGAGATCGTCGATTCCGACTACGCGGTCCGAACCAGCGATCGGAGCGATGAAGTCCTGCTCCTCCGCCCCCGCCCCGTTGCCGCTCCCGCCGCCGTCAGGATGCTTCACCTTGATGTCGCTAACACCCTGGAACCAGGGGCGCACATGCATGTATTTCTCGGCCTAACGTCAGCACTTTTCCTGGAAAACGTTGTGTGATTTGAGTGACAAAAAGGGCTCAGGTTGAGGTGAGATGTAGACGAGTGGAAGGCTGCCTTGGACCAAGGGGGGGGGATGTTGTATTCAAATTTTGGGTATTCAAACGGGCCCCTACGTCGTCGGAGGTGTCATCGTCGTCGCTGCTGCTGTCGGCGCGTCCGCCGCCCTCTGCCAGGGGCTTACACTCGTCCACTTTCCAACTCAACCTGAGCACTTCCTGTGTGGTAGATATG
>Ga0307488_10003640_pt1 | contig 12847 bp, 9 predicted proteins | sample SB02metaG_FD_202248 | JGI IMG/M metagenome (GOLD analysis project Ga0307488, IMG submission 202248) | Sea-ice brine microbial communities from Beaufort Sea near Barrow, Alaska, United States - SB 0.2 | ecosystem: Environmental > Aquatic > Marine > Coastal | place: USA: Alaska | collected 2017-05-06
ATCTCACTCGGTTTATATTCAATCGCATTAGAATAGTTGTCAGTTATAATTGGATGTGCAAAATCATATGTAATGGTTGGTATATTTTCTGTATGCTTCATACCTTTCAGATTATCAAGGTAACCTCCATCAAGGGTACTTTGTAGAAGTAGAATTTCATTTTTATCTATTTCATAATCAATCTTCCCGATATTTAAAAATTTATTTGGTTCTAATAAAAACATTCGAATGCGACTATGACGGATAAGTTCATCCGCTATTTTCAAATAATAAAATATGTCGTTGTCCGCGTTTGTAATTAAATTTTGGTTAGGTATAATTAACGTACAATCATTATCCTTCAATAAACAATATTGTTTTTCATTGGAACAACCGGATATACATTCAGTCATCTCAGTAATACTATTCAACAATTCTTCTCCTATTTTATCAAACGAAACATAATGTTTTAAAATGTTACGAACGATTAATACAACCTTTTTAAGTTTTACTTGATATAGATAATTTGGGTTGTCGAGTGCGTCAACCAACGACTGTCGTTTATCACCGTGTGTGGGGTCTTTTAAAACAATACGCAATGTGTTTCTAAAAGAAATATAAAACTTTGTTTCCAGCTTAATATTCTTTATCGTATCTATACGTGCATCGTCAATTTTATCACTTGTCATAATTGTTTTATCTGCTTCATAATAACCATTATCTTTGTATCCAGACACATTATATTCTGGTATATCGTCAATAACATCGTTTTGTATAGGCGGGTCTACTTGAACCATTTGATTTGTTTCGGTAAAGATGCCTACAATTAGTTCATCCTCAATTACTTTTAAAACCGGGTTGGATAATATTTGTTTACGTGTATTATTAGAAAGTTGCGTTAGAAATTCAGTTGTCCGCGCATAAGAAGTCCAAACAACTTCGTCCATACTAATAATCGGTTTATCCTTAATATTACCTGAAGGCGAACAAGGAACAAATACACCATTCGTATGTTCTTTTGTTTCAGAAACAATCAAACCAATAAGTCTATCACTGTAATTTGTCACTTGTTTTTGTATATAATATTTGTGCTTAGTTAAAATGTCTACTATTTTATTCACATTATAGTTTTGTTTAAATGTGTATACATTTCTCATACTTGGAAATGGTTTACAATGTTTATTGATAGTATCTTTCATTTCTTCGATTGGTGTACCAATAAAATCATCTTTCTTGAAAAATGGGTTATTCACAGTAGTCGTTTTTTTGTTATCAATAACTTTATGGTAAGAAAATACAGGTTCATATCTGGATTGTGTTTTCAAAAGTATTATCGTATCCAATTTGTCATCATATAATGGCGATTTATATGTATTTGTTGGACAAATAAGTTCTATATTATCTGTGATATCATTTTCAGGAATTGCTATAATGAGTAAATTTATACCGTCTGGGAAAAGATCTTTGTTTTTTGTAGAAATTATATCCCATAGATATGTATGGTCGATCCACGAATCCACACCCCTTAAATATTGCAAGAAATGTTTATACGACGCAATATGATTTTGGAACATTTTCAAAGAAACCACATTCGATTTGTCTTTAATGTTATTAATGTAATATTTGGACGATTTATATTCTTCAGTATCATTTACGGATATTTGAACCGGTATAAATACTGAACTCAAGTTACCATTAAAATATTGTAAAAAATCATCAAATGTAATCGAGTCTGCGATTAGGTTACGCATTTCTTCGATTGTTGGTGGTTGACGCATATTTTTTTTGTAACCGTATATATTTGCGATTGAACTTATAAATGATTGAACTTCGCTGTTCTGAACACCATTTCGTAGTAAGGTTTTTTCACCGACAGTAATAGAATTTGAATGCGATGGGTTCATTCCAAATAATGATAATACATTTATAGGAAGATATCCAAATTTCTCGAATCCTACCTTTTTATTAGAGTCGACTATGTAATTAGATTTGTTGGATTGAACTATTTTTTTGGCTGTTTTGTTTTCTTCTTGTTCTTCTTGTTCTTCTTGTTCTTCTTCTTGTTCTTCTTCTGTTTTGTGTTTTATGGTCCCCTTGGTAAAGTCCGTGTCTTTATCTGCGTTTTGTTCGATACGTCGATTGAGTAATTGTGCTGAGTCCCACTTTTTACGAAAACAACAAGGGATTCCGTATCCTTTGGGGTGTTCGCTTTTATCAAAAAAACCCGGCACAAAATGTTGATAGTTCCCCTTTTCATCAAAATGATTAGCTTTATTTGAAAATTCGACTATATCATTCGGACTGTCACATACCTTATCCTTTACTTCTTTTTCTGTTAAAGGTCGTTGTTCAGATTTACACCAATATCGGGGACATATATACCAATATTTGTCTTTACCGTCCGGTCCGTATTTAAGAGCATATGTATAAGATTGTCCTTTTTTATCCGCCATCTTATCTAATGTTGTTTTTTCCTTGTCAGATAATATAATGGGTTGTTTTCCCATACTTGCAGCACAACTTCGTGAATATGCCTTGTATTTGATTTTGTTTGTACCGTCGTCTTTTGTGTCAGACAGTATAATCAGCTTAGGCGCGTATCGTTTTAATCTGTCATATGCGAAATTATCTTGTCTCTTTTTTTGCGTTTTTGTATAATCTTTACGATCAATATTACTTTTTACACCACCTTTCAAATCATTTTCGCCTTCCACAACTTCTTCCACAACTTCTTCCACAACTTCTTCCAGTTCTTTTTCAAAACCATCTTCATCCTCTTCATCGTCCTCTTCATCCGAAAAAAATATAAAGTTATTATCCGAATCACTTTCATCTTCCTCTTCATCATCTTCATCCAAATCACTTTCATCTTCATCTTCTGGTATAACAGCAACTATGTTTTTAGGACCGACTACCATATCTACTTGTTTATCAATAATTTCTTTACTAGAACAAATATCTTTGGTCGAAACATTTATGCTTTCTGGCATTTGAGAAATTCTAAAAAAACTATCGATATATTGTTCTATTTCATTTATATATAGAATATTATTAATATTATTGATTGATAAAAGAACAGTATTATTGTTCTCAACTATTCGAATATAACTTATGAACCCTGGATGTTCAACCACATTCACGCCTTTATTCGCCCATTCTCCATTCACAAGCGTATATGTATTAAAATAGTTCTTTATTTTGTCTAACGCTGTTTCTTTCGTCATTGTGAATTTATCCATTAATAATTTCATCATAACATTATCGTCATCCTCACCTTTGCTATAAATATCATGCAATAACGCACTAACTGCGTCCATCTGTTTGTAATTTTCAACACGTTTGTATCTTAGTTCGATTCCATTTTCTTTTCCATTTCGGTTTTCTTTTATCACGTCAAAGAACGAACTAATACATTGTTTATTGCTATCAAACTTCATCTTTTTATTCAAAATCAATTGTGTCATATAGACAAGAGATAATATTTCAATGTTTGTGTCATTGAACGTGTCGAACAAATCCAGTTTGTATCCACCAGTCGTCTGAAGAAATCCATTGATATCCTTCAGAACACTATTAATATTTTCGTTCAAAAATATATCTAATTTGTCCTTGTCAATGAATTCAATATTATTACATACAATATGTATATCTCCGTTCGCATTTATATCTATAACAACTTCCACGACGTGTTCGTCCCCATCATTATCTTTATAATCTATTAGAAGAAGACACGACAATTGTTGATTTTTTTTACCCATTGTCTTTGAATATGTTTTTATTTTCGATGAATTTTCTTCTGGTACTTTTTGACCGGATCTTGTTGTAAGACGTGAATATACACGATACATGTTCTCTTTTCGAAAACCTGGGTTGTATTTTATAAAAGGCATACCCTTCGTACAGTGAATTTTTTTAAATATAATGTCTAATGGTAACTTCACTTGCGAAGTTGGATGAATGATGAAATGGAAATTTTTTATACCACGCTTATCATATGATAAGCGTTCATTATGCTGCGTGTAATATATTTCACGTAATGTATCTATTTTATTGTTATAATTTTCAAAATTACTGTCAATATTTTCTTTGTTGTTTTCTATTAGTTCCATATGTCGCTCATTATATTTGGTATATGTATCAATTCCTTTTGTTCCGAGTAATGGATAATATAAACTTGTAATATAAGTATAATCATATTTCGATATTTGCGTATACTCATAGACATCTTTTATTAATGCAACATATATGGCATTGTCCAAAATCATACCATATGTTAACAATAAAGTATTGTCAAAGGTTTGTAATGGATTATCGCTTGTTAATTTGAACGGGTTCTCTGTGTCCGACATATTATCGTATGGGTTTGATGAGAATAAAAAATTATTGAACTTGGGAAATCGCTGTCCTAATGGAATATAATAGGACTGTTTATTTTCAAACTCTTTATACAAGTGTCTATATAACAATTCAAAAGTATATGTGCTTTGTGTAGGAATATTATATAATTGTAAATTAATTCGTAAGTTTCTCGCGAGAGTTTCTAACATGGAGTGGGTAAAATCAACAGTATCATTACGTGTTAGATTTGAATAAATTGAATATAAATTCAATTTGTCCTCTACTTTTGCAAACAAATAGAGTTCATCGTAACATACATCGTTTACACCCAATTCCTTTATAATTTTATTTTTTATCCCGTGTAATGTATCATCGCGATGTATATATTGTGTAGTTGTAGATATTTTCGTAGAATTTAATTTATTGTTTGTATTTTCTATATCACTAAAATAACTGGAAACGTTTGTATCTTCAATAGTTCTACCTTGAAACAGAATGGTTTGTTTTATATTGAAATTATTTTCCTCGTTTTGAGAACCAACCAGAGAAACTTTGAATACAGGTTGAATATGTTTTGGTTCAATAATTGGGTCAATGCTATCACCCATTGTATACAATAGTTATATACATTATCACCCGATAACATTTGTATCATTTTATTTGTAAAAAATATAATCTCTCTATATTGAAATTACGTTTTACATGAAATACGCTCTATTAATTGGCATTAATTACGATACGAATGAGAATTTGATACTGGAAGGATGCGTTGATGATGTTCTCAAGGTGAAACATATATTGATTGAGAAATGTAACGTAGAGAAAGAAAACATCGTTATATTGCGCGATGATATTGATTCCTTGGAATTACAACCTACACATATACATATTTTACAAGAGTTAGAGAACCTGACAAAAAAAACGACGCAGGACGACGAAGTCTATGTATATTATAGTGGTCATGGAAGTGTAAGACGTGACAGAAATGGAGATGAACGAACAAAGATTGACAGTGTAATCGTGCCGGTTGATTTTCAAACAATGGGGTATATACTTGACGATACTATGTTCTCTATACTACAGAATATGAAGGCAAAAAGTTTATTATGTTTTGATAGTTGCAATAGTGGAACCGTTTGCGATTTACCGTGGTTATTTTCTTATGTTTCGGAAGAAATTACGCAAGTAGAACAAGTCAATGTTGAAAAAATAGAGAACCCGAATATATATACAATTAGCGGCAGTGCCGACGACCAGACAAGTGTGGAAGTATTCGATATATTCTATATGAAAAAAGTGGGTGTTTTTACTCGTGCGTTTCTCGCCAGTTTGGAACATTATAAATACGATGCGTGTATAATGGATATATACCGGAAATTATGTGAGAACATACAAAAACAAGGTTTCGAACAGAGTCCGACTTTGTGTAGTTCTTCTACAAATATCTCTTTCCATTTTTGATATGGAAAGACCTACTTTCGTTTTTTATTTTTACATATTCTTGTAAAATATGTAAAAAATAACAATTGACAAGATTATAGTAAAGTATTGGGACGATTTTGTGCTTTCATTACATCATCATTAGACATCTCGCGGGTAGTCTGCCCGCCGCGGACCCAACCATCTAATGCTGCCTCCTCAACCGTATGTGACGCATCTCGAACTTGTTGCTCCATCTTGTCATCAACCGGGTATAGACTGTACTGAGTGAATGACTTGTCCATAATAGTAGACGTGCTTTTCTTATCAGTAACGTTCTCGCCCTGTTGAAGTTGAGATTCAATAGATGGGTCACAACTACCGCGTCCTAAATAAGGAACAGTTGCAAAAGGACGTTGAAATAATTGCAATTTCTCAGCGGGATTTGTTTGTTCGGTTTTGATGACTAATTTGGATTCAGCATCAACAACACTCGCATTCAATCCATTGCCGTGAGAAATACCACTAAATGACATTGTTGGTTGCTTAACCGCAAACTGAACGTGACTATTGTTGGTATTATTGCTAAAAAAATTAGATAATGTGTGATTTGCGAAACGAGTATTATGAAGATTGTTTTGTGTTTGTTCACCTACATCGGAACCAATACGACCGGTATTATTAAACATGTATGAATTTACAGATGACATCTTATATTCACTATTATAATATAGGTAGAGAAGGAATTTTGTGGTGAGAAAAATAATTAATATCAAAGTTATTTTTCTAATAATTGGTATGTCTGGTTTGATTTCTAGCACAAGCAAACTCATTACCCTCTTTACACGACACCATACTGCCATAACAAAAATCCGCAAATGATTGTTGGTCGTTTGGTATAGTAGTAGAAGGATTAGAATTAAACGGACGTAGTGATTGTTCAAAAACATATTCATCTCCTAAATCTTTGAATAATTTATCTGCAATATCTGGTTGATCCGGATTCGAGTCAATAACCGCCTGTTTTGCGGTGGCCAGTATACTGTCATTTACGTTTGAATTAAAAGCCGGAGGTGCGGGTTTTTTATTAGGATTATACTTATAATCATCCATTAAAACATTGTTAAATGGATTACTTACGTCCATTCCTGAAAAAACATCATCAGACACTTGCTTATTTGCTTCGTTTAAATAAGCTACTGCAGGACTCTCAAAATTTTCTTTTATATCGATTGTTGGTTTCTTATCCGCGTTTTTTTGCTTTTCTTTTTCGTGATAAAAATGCATGATGAATATAGCAACAATAGTGACTATGCCAACAATTATTGTACGAACATTTGTAGATAGTAAGAACCCGACCAGAGTAAGTATAATAACACTTCGGGTTACCGCATTGAGTTTTTGTTCGTATGACATTGCTTCAATAGGAAAAAATTCAAATAAATAAGAACTATGAAATAATATATTGGGATTATCGCTCCAAAATGGTATAGTAGCGATTTCGTCATTCTTTTCATCGTGAAGACCTTCAAACGCTACTTCTTTTTTTTGTTCGTTCATATTAATAGGTTCGTTTTTGACTTTTTGCGACATTTTCATTATGAATTCTTTATATATTATATCTTCGCATAAAAAAACAGCAACTCGCCTATTATATCTATGTGGTGGAAAGTGTAGAAATGAAACTTTCTAAACATTCAAAAAACGATGTCCGATTGGATTGTCACCTAGTTCTTTGTCTTGATACACGTTTTATCTATTTCAAGAGTTTCACACTTGGTAGTAGCAGGAACAATTTTTAAAATACATTTTGATTTGTTACCATACAATGGTTCAGTACATCCATCTTCCATTTTATCCACCGTAGGCAATATGTCAATCTTATCAAATGGTATACTACAACGCGCTCTGAAATGTTCGTATCGTTCTCGAACATCGTTATAGGAAAGACCAGATTCTTTATTAAGCATTTTATTAATTAATTCGTGTAATTTGTAAATATAACGCGAGAATGTCTCTCGCGACGTCATAACTTTGTCCGTTAAAGGCAATTCTGTTAAATTGTTACATAAATTCTTACGGCATTTTCCACACGGTAAAGTATTTTTCAAGTCCAATATAACATTTTTATAACTGACTTTATCATTACAAGTGGGTTTGATTGGATAATTAAAACTAATAGTATGTAGATAATGCCATAATCCAGGACCCCAAACACTAGTTAACATACCATCATTGCTACTGTAATCCTCTTTTGAATACGTTCGTTTTTTTCGTGTTTTATTCTTTGTCATTCTACTATACAATCATTAGAAAAGAAGATTTACTAAATTTTGATTTAGTCGTTTGTATTACGCGATTCGTTATTTGCCAGATAAAAATATAATATGATAATATATAGATATGTCGTCATTATACGAGGTTATCCAAAAAAAATTTGGATATATTAAGAATTTTAGAAGTTACATTATAGCAGCAATTGCGGTGGCTATATTTGTCATTCTTGCAAGATACGGTTATGAAACCTATTATAAGCCATTTTATTCCAAAAATGTAAGTGATACTGGGGAAGCTGGTGTAAGTGATAATGGGGAAGCTGTAATCACATTTTATCACGTGGATTGGTGCCCTCATTGCAAAACCGCCCAACCCGAATGGGAAAATTTCCGTAGACAATATAACAACAAACGTATCAATAATTACACATTAAAATGTAAGGATGTCGAATGTGAAAGTGAAGAAATTTGTCCCAATATTGAGTCTTTCCCTACAGTAAAACTAACTAAAAACGGTAAAGATATTGAGTTTGATTCAAAAATCAATGTAGATTCGTTAACATATTTTGTAGAAACCGTATTGCAAGAATAATCGCATTACAAAATGTATAGATTTATCATACTATCTATACATTTTACTGAATTTGTTGTTCTACAATGACTTTTCCATCAAGTATCAATTTCATTCGCAAGGCTTGATTCGTAGAGAACTCTATTATATCATCTAATGATACGTGGGTTGAACTTACAATATATTCATTTTTTATATCGATATCTATGGTTTCTTCTTTACTGTCTTCGATTAATTTACGCATCAAATGACCTATATAATCAAATAATGTGCTTTCATCCCCCTCATATATCTGTGTATTTGTAATAATATTTTGACGGATCCCCAATATTTCATCCATATTAATATTTGGGTTTTGTTCTATGCATCGGACTAATGGATAATGTAACTTCCCCGAACCATCGCAAAAACATTGCTTTCCTTTGATTAAAGGTGTAAATATAATTGGTATCGAACAAGACGCAAATACTACATCTATTACCCGCCAATTTGGATGTGTTTTATATGAAAAATCGACTAATGAATTTGAATTTGTTTCCGTTGCATAGATATGTAACTCCTTTTTTGTTTTTTCGTATAATTCTAAAAGGGTAATCGTTTCATCCATATTTTTACCCTTAAAAAACGGTAGCAACATATCCTCAATTACTTTTATTGTAAAGACACCTTTTTGTTGTATAGAATCTAATATGGAATAAATATTATATTTAAACACATTTTTCCAAGGTTTTTTTATAATGAAATCATCTATTACAGACCATTCATATTCCAATGATAATAATGTTAGTATAATTGAACCGACTGACGTGCCATATAATGTTTCAATGTCTTCATATTTCCATACATTTTGTTTATGAGTTTCTTTCAGAATTCCATAAAATACGAGACCAGTTACTCCTCCACCAGAACAAACTATATGGCGTATTTTAGTTGTTTCTTTGATGTCTTTTGTTTCTTTCTGTTCGATTTTAGTATCCATTTACTTTGTATTACGTTGTATTCGTTTATGTTTTTTCTTTGTAACAATATAATAAGGTGAATTGCGAATGTCTTATTTTTTATATACAAATGAAGATGATAACAATAATAAAATAGATATAGATGGCTTATTCGAAAAACGACAAAAAAGAGACTTAAGGCAGCTTTCTATTTATAATAAAATATTGAACCGAGTTCAAAAACGTATAAAATTTACTTCTCGTGCCCGAACCAACGAAACACATATATGGTTTAATGTTCCCGAATTCATTTTTGGAGAACCTATATATAACAATGGTGATTGTACTGGATATTTAGTTGCAAAATTAGAAGAAGATGGATTCCATGTAAGATATATTCATCCAAATACACTATTTATTTCTTGGGGAAAATGGATACCATCCTATGTTCGCGATGAAATAAGAAAGAAAACTGGAAAAAAGATTGATGAACATGGAAATATTATAGAAAAACACAACAAACAAGAAGAAGAACACGATACAAATGACCCCAATTCGGGTATGTTTAACGATAATCAAAATAATTTACAAAAAGAGGCAAAGCAATATAATGACACGAATGATTATAAACCGACTGGCAAATTAGTATATACGAACGATATGTTTGAAAAAATCGAAAAAAAAGTCTCATTTCCTTAATTTACGATTTTGTGTGAGACGTTTTTTTTTTTGTAAAACAATCGATTTGCGTGTTTTTCTTTTCTTGCCACCTGCTTTTACGTTAGGGTCATTCGATTCATTCGATTTGGTATCTTGCGGTGGAGGCGGTAGTGTATTCTGAAATTTAGGTGTCACTTGTTTCATATGTTCATCTAAAATATCTTTCAGTTGTTTGTTATTCTCGGCAATTAAATTATTGAATTGAACTTGAACTTCATCTATCAATTCTTTTGGAAAATTATTAAATATTTCATTAATTAATTCGATTCTTTTTTTAACTGATTTTACGATAGTAACTTTTTTTCCAAACAATTCTTCAGCAACAGTTAATAACATTGTGTCAGAGAGAAATTCAGTTTTCATAAAACTTGTAACAACGTTTACTTCCTTATTCTCTAACGATTCTTTGCCTCCCATCATTTCAGATTGAGATTCAGATTGAGGTTCAGATTGAGGTTCAGATTGAGGTTCAGATTGAGGTTCAGATTGAGGTTCAGATTTGTTTGTTAATGAACTCTCCAAACTATTCAATCTACTCGTTATACGTTTATCTTTTGTTTGGAGTTTTTTTTGTTTTGTTTGTAATTCTTTAATTTTTTTTTGTTTATCTTCAGTCGACATATTTTCGTAATTGGAATCACCTTCGTCATCGGAATCACCTTCGTCATCGGAATCACCTTCTTCATCTGAATCATCTTCGTCATCGAAATCATCCAGTTTAGTATCTTCGGCACATATATCGCCGTCAATTTCTTTATATTTGTTATCTATCATTGTAACTAAATCACTGACATAAACTTGGACATCTGTTTTTACCAAATTCGTTTTTTTATTCTGTCCCGACTCTTCATTTTCTTCAAATGTTTCACTAATATATTCCGGTCGTTCCCGTATTTTTTCTAAAGTAATATTTTTTGTAATACATGCAACACTCTTTGTAATTCGTTTTTTTAAAATTTTACTAAACATTGTTTTTAAATTTTCTTTTATTAGGTCTGATAGTGTTTGAAATTGGTCGCAAAGCTTATCTAATTGTCTCTTTACAACTCGTTTTGTATGACCTTCATCTTTGTATGAAAAATGATTTGCACAACGTATCTGGTCTATTACATCAAGTTCTTTATCTTCATATTGTGTTACTGCTCCAACACCAGTTGTTGTACTTTCTACCGTATTTGCCATACCTTCTGCATTATTTGCCATATCGTCTGCCTTATTTGTCATATCATCTGCCTTATTTGCCATACCTTCTGCCTTATTTGCCATATCTGCAATCTTATTCATTTTTTCTACTATAGTATCGGAATATTTAAAAATTGAAACATCTGCGTTTAAAAATTATATGAATTATAATAGATAAATATAACATGTTGGCGGTAGCAAGTTTAGATACTAACGATAACGCATCTAAACCACGCTCGGTTTCTCTTGTAAATCGTAAAACAAAAAAGAAAAAGAATGATTTAACGATTGTCGAAAAATCAAAAATATGGGACATTTTTGATACCGACAAAGAAGAAATAGTAACACAAAATATGTCAGACGAGACACCTGTAGAATGTGTATACGAAAAGGAAGGACTATATTGTAAAAAATGCGATGCCAAATTAATCACGATGGACGACGGCTTCCCTACGTGTTCTGATACATCTTGTGGAGTTATTTTCAGGGAAATTCTCGATTATTCACCCGAATGGAGATTTTATGGTGCTGAAGATAGAAACGCAAAAGACCCGTCGAGGTGTGGAAATCCAATAAATCCATTGCTGGTTCAGTCATCATTCGGTTGTAAAATATTATGTGGAAATAAATCTTCTTATGAAATGAAAAAAATACGTAAATGGACCGAATGGCAGTCTATGCCACATCGCGAAAAATCGTTATATGACGAATTCCAGTTTATTACAGTAATGGCGCAAAACGCAAACATACCTAAAATATTTATAGACGATGCTATCTCAATACACAAAGACATATCCGAACAAAAGATGTTTAGGGGTCTTAATCGCGATGGTATTAAATCTGCGTCTATATATCTGTCGTGTCGTCTGAATGGTTGTCCGCGAAATGCGCACGAAATCGCAGACATATTTAAATTGGATAAAACCAGTGCTACTACTGGATGTAGTGTTGCTGTGAATATATTACATAATATCGAACGTGGTATCGAACCATCAAAACAAACTGATTTATGCTCGTCGTTACCGAGTTCATTTATAGAAAGACACTGCAGCAAATTACAATTCAATCAAGAATTAACGATGTTATCTAAGTTCATTGCTTTAAAAATAGAAAAAAATGATATTATACCAGATAATATTCCGCATGCTATTTCGGCAGGTATTATTTATTTCGTAGCAGTGAATTGTAATCTTACTATATCAAAAAACGAAATTAAGAATGTTTCAGGTGTTAGTGAAGTTACAATCAACAAGTGTTTCAAGAAACTAGAACTTTTACAGGATACTTTGCTTCCGAAGAGTATTTTAGATAAATATACATAGTCGTTTTTACAAGTTTTTTTATTTGTTTGCATAATATATAATAGTTGATAATATGGAAGAGCATATTAAAAAAATTATGGCCAGTAAAAAACTAACTCCTAC
>Ga0307488_10003641_pt1 | contig 12843 bp, 6 predicted proteins | sample SB02metaG_FD_202248 | JGI IMG/M metagenome (GOLD analysis project Ga0307488, IMG submission 202248) | Sea-ice brine microbial communities from Beaufort Sea near Barrow, Alaska, United States - SB 0.2 | ecosystem: Environmental > Aquatic > Marine > Coastal | place: USA: Alaska | collected 2017-05-06
AAAGTCTTCAGTAGAAAGTGGTCCTAATTGATAAAATAATCCTTGATGATTTAATATTCCAGCCATATATAATAATTCTTATTATATAAATATTAGATACTAAATTTTCAGGTAATAAATTAATACTTTATATACTTATTCAAGTTTTTTTAATTCTTGTTTTTGTTTATTGTATATTATTTTAAGTATTAATCTGGTCCTTGTAATAATAGGAAATAATATTTAATAAGTCAATAGTAAAATCGAATTTTTTTTAATTAAGCGTATAAAATTCCTGATCCTTTAGATGGTTGAGGTTGGTAAACTGATGAAGGATCCCCATTCCCATTAGCTATCTTTTGATATACCTCTATAATTTTACTAGTTAGTTGACTTTCCATATTGGCACTTATTGCGGTATTAGAATTAATATTAACATTTATGGTTGCCGTACCGCTAACTTTCATTTCTGAAGGTGCGTTATTCGAATTACCACCTATTTTCTTTGGGTCACCCGCTATCAACATATCTCTATCGTCTAAAGAAAAATCACCAAAGGACCCTGTAACAGTTCTTTTGGATCCAGGATACGATATTAAATCTTCGGCTTTTTGCTGACACTTACCATCTTTCCATACTGCACCTGTTTGCTTATCACAAGATTCTTTAGTGGTATACATTGAGTAAGGGTTCTCCGTTGTGTTATTACTAGGATCAGGTAATTCACCCCACGTTTCACCAAAATTGTTCATTACTGTACTTAATTGATTAAAAGACTTTATTGTACCCTCTTTAATTGATGTAGTTAATTTCCCAAATCCCTCATTTAAATCCTTTATGGTGTCTGATTCCCCACTATCTGCGAACATACCTTCGATCATTGCAGAACCCTTAGATATCCAAGCCTCTGTAGATTTTTTCATACTCTCTCTAACACTTACAAATGTTTTATCAATCTCTTTAGTTGCTATTTCATAAATGTTGGTAGCGGTAACCGCTTTAGCGTCTTGAGCCTTACCAAAGTTGTCCATTTTTTCTGACATACTTTGAGTATTTATTGCAATATCTCTAAATGTTTCTTCTGGTGACTGATTAGCTTGTTGAATTTCTTCAGCCATACTATCTGTAATAGAACTCAATCCAAGATCTTCACCATTATGTTTGACAACAAATTCCCCCCTTGATTCTGACCACTGAGCTAATGAAGCTAAATTTTCTTTAGTCTCCATATCCCCGATAGAAGAAAACTTCATTTTAATGTCTTTAATTTTAGATGTTTGTCGAGCCATCTCTATCATCGATTTAGTATTAATCCCTAACTCTTTTCCAGCCGCTTGTAGTTGCATTCTAACCTCCGCAGGGAATTCATATTCCCCACTTGTTTCGTTAAACTGCATCATATTCTCTGTCATTTTACCTAATTTCTTAGCTAACTCTTCTGGTTTGTTACGAGCCAAATACATAGTTTCAAACGGATCACCAAATGCTTCAGCAATATCACCACCTAACATCTGTAAATTAGCTGCAGCTTCAATTGCGGCTTCTGGTTGATAGAACTTATCGGCCATTTGTAGTACATCACTAACATCTAAACGCATTTTAACCGCTTGTTTAGCCATTGAAGTCATCCCTTTTACCCCACTAGAGAATGAATATTCTTGCATAGATTTCATATTTTTTTGTAGAGTCTGAATCACTTTTGTTGAGTTTAATCCCATTGCTTTAGCCCCTTTATATGTTTCCATTAACATTTTTTCCATTTTCTGAGAAGAAACCCCCATTAAATTAAAACTTTCCGCCATTCCTGTGGCATCTGAAGCCATAATACCCGTACCAGCAGCAACAGCAGCAATAGCCTTAGCGTCCTCTTCAGTAACTGGTGTGATTCTACCAGAAGTCTCCGCCATTTCTTTGTAAATTTCTCTTAAGTCTTCTTGCTTCAACCCCATTTCTATTACATCTGGTAAAGCACCTTTAAAACTTTCCGTCATTAATTTTGCTGATCTACCACCTAACCCCAGAGTTTTAACTAATCCTTTATACGTTACAGCTATTTTTTGAGCTAAATTATATTGTGCTCCAGTAGACATAAGAAAATCTTTATACTTTTGACCTGTTACCGCAACTTCATTCGTTATTCTACCTACTACTTGGAACTGTTCTTTTAAAGTTCTATTTAGTCTAACTATTCTCTTATAATTTTTTTCTGCTTCTTTTTTAGTTTTGGTATCTATCTCTTCACTATCCTTAATAATTTGCAACTTCTCCTTTAAAAGTTTTATCTCATCGTCTAACCCCTTTCTTCTTTCCTTACTAATTCCTTCCACGCCCTCTTCAAACTTCAAGGCGGTTTTTTTCAAATTTGTTAAAGAAGTATTTAAACTCTGTATCGCATCAATTTCATCTTTATTCATATCTTATAATTCTAATTGACTGATCTCACCCTTCCATCCGATCACTATTTTCCCATGTGTACCACTAGACTCCCACTTATATAGACTACCTGACTGTTGTTTATTTAATTCGTCAGTGGTGAATTGAAACACCCACTTATTACTTCCCCTTTTCAAAACCACAGTATCCCCCCCCCTTTTAAAATTAATTATATCAAACCATTTATAACCACCATTTACCCCAATAACTGTAACTGAACCACATATAGATGCGTCACAATCAACATCTTGGAGGAATTTTATCTTAATCTTTTTAAACCCACCAATTTTTTCACCAACAGTTCTATTCAACCCCCCACCTAATTCTTTATCTTTAACTTTTATTCCTGATATATTGAAATAGGATTGTAATTTACTTACTATAGAATTTAATACCGCATCGGCATCACCGTACCAAGACTCAACAGTTGAACACCCCTTAAGGGTAATTACTCTCTTGTCTTGTTTACGTATTTTAGACTTATATTTTTTACCACATTTATCCCAGTTTTCTTCGAATTGTTTCACAATAGACTCTATATAACCTTCTGATTTTAAATAACTTATATATGTTTCTTTATCTGAATCCCCATTAGACGGGTCTATATGTTTATCAAATAACTTACCACACCAACAAATACTGTGTGGTAAATCTTTCATTCTCCTTAACAACGCCAACTGAGCAGCCCCTTTCGCAGCCCCTTTACCAAATCTATAACCTTTACCACCCATTCTATAAACTTTACTACTACTTCCCGCTAATGCTATTTGTTCCGCTTCCGCAGCACTTATATCATTATCTTTAAACCAACTATACATATCAGTTTCGGACATTTTTGACATATCTACTTCCTCTATTATAATCGTATCACCAACTTTTTTGTTTATGTCATACGTTTGCGCTTCTTTTTCTGTAATATACATACCATCGTCATTTGGAAAATCCGTTTGGTTTTTATGGATTGTGTACTCAACGTCTTTTTTCTCTACTGTAGAAGGTGTCACTATTATTTTATTTTCCACTAAAATATTTATAGTTTCATTAATAGAGGAAATAGTATTTAAAAATTTATTTAAATTTAAACTCATGATGTTTTACTATATAAATATATGAAAAGTTGTAAATATTTATAGCTATTTAGATTTACTATGTTCAGCGATAAAAATTCTTCTAGAATATGTTGGCATGATCATAATATCTGAATAAGTATAACCTCTACTTACTAAAAAATTTATTTCTTTATGGAGATAAGATAAGTGACTAGATTTCAGGATAGAAAAAATTTGATCCGAACCTAAGAAAGGTGTCTAAGGACTCTCCCCCCTGAGTCCTAGCTGTAGTTTTTAGTTCTATTCCTGGTGATATTTCATCTATATGTTTCCTTAAAGCCCTAGTATCTAATATAGGTAACTTCTTTAAAGTGTTAGAAATATGTATTTTACTTCTTTCACCCTCTATAGATTTAATTTGTTGTTCTAAAGTTATCATTATTTTATTAGATATTCCATCAGGATCTCTTTTAGATTCCTCTTCATCTCTAACATCTATAATTTCTTCATCTTTACCAGATAATAAAGTAAATGTTACCCTTTTATTGGATTTTGGTAATGTAAATTCAAACTCCCCATTTTCATCTGGTTTAATAAGAAGTTTCTTTTGACCCAATTTAGATAAATCGATTGTTGCCTCAACAAATTTTGATTTATCAGGATTATACACTAGTTGAGTATAATCCTCACCGAAGGCGGTAATCCTTAAATAAATCATTAAAGTTGTCCTATCTCCAACATTCAAGTCCTCAACATCAAAACCCAAATCTTTAACCTTTCTTCTAAGTAAAATATCTATTACTTTACTACCATTGGATATATTGGGTGAAGATAATACACTTTCATCCATTGCGGTTAAGTATTCGACTTTAACCGACTTTTTATTATTTTTATATAAAATACCTTGAGAGGGTAACTCAACTATGTCGTAAGGGGTTCTAAACTCTTCAGGGACATAGTTTGGGTCTAAATTTTGTTGTGCATTTTCCATATTACTATATTTTTAAAACTATTATAATAATAAATATGTGAAAGTAAACTTTTTAGTGTATTCTTATTATTATTTCATACAAGACTCTCTTTTTGATTCTACACATTGCCAACAAGTAAAGTATTCGTAGGTTGAATTCCATAATTCTTGCTGATATCCCGGTTTTTGATCTTCCAAATCCTTCGGCAAATTCTCTTTAACAAAATCCCAAAAGTATTTTCTACCTTCTATGTCGTATTTATTATCAATTAAATTTTTTCCTACTTCACTTAATTCACCAGTAAGGTTGTCATTATCATCAAGTTCACAAACCCATCCATCAAAAAATCCTTCTTTAGTTCTTTGATTAACCCATACATTCGATGGTAAAAACTCAATTACCTCCTCTTTTTCAATATCTTTATCGCTTATTATTACTTCTTTATCGTCTATTGGTTCTTCGATTAGATTACCTAATTTAACCCCCTTTTCTTGAAGACTTTTATTAATTTCGATCTTATTAATAAATATATTAACATCGTCAGTGTCGGATTGACCTATACCTTCCATTAGTTCCTTAACCTTTATCTTTTGTAAAATTACTTTATCATCATTTTCTTCCTTTTCTCTTTCTTTTATACCACCAATGATAATCCTTTCCGACCACGATCTAAGTTGTTCTATTCTAGTAGAGTTATAAACCTTTAATTTATCATAGTCAGCTTTTGGGTACCCATCTGGTGGATTATTCATATCTGGTAATAATTCCTCAACTACCGTCTCTACTTTCTTTCTAAGACAGTCCACCTTTTTACTATTACAAATTCGTTTAAAAACATCACCCAACTCCACTACTTCCCCATCTTTATTAATAAGTTCAGTTTGTCCCTCACTATATGTAACACCATCATCATCTTTACCACCAAAATGCAAATATTGTCCAATCTCCTTCATTTTCTCTTTTCGCTCTTCATCATCATAACCAGCCCAATTTTTTGCTTGTTCCATTTGATCTCTAAGTTTATCACCAATTAATTGAAAACTATTTTTTAACTCTACATCATCTTTTAAAATGGCATCAACTGCATCCTCATCATTACAATCGATACTACACTCACACGTTCCCTCAAGATCACAAAGCTCATTTATTTTATTTTCAAGGGTTGTAGTAATAATAATAAATTTTTGCTGTAATTCAATTGTGAGTAAGTTTAGCATATTTCTAGCTATTGTCAACCCATAGCTACCTACATTAATCCCACAAATCATTACGTCATAAAATTTTGGATCAGTTATCGGAATCTGCTTTTTATGTTCGTCATTCCATGTCTTTAAAATATCTTTATTTTCCTCCGACATCCCACCCCGATCGGAAATAGTCCAACAATAATAAGCTAGTCCCGCAAGCCCGGCTAATAGTCCTCCCCATATTGCCTTCACCTTCACCATCCTCAACCTATAGTGCCTATCTGTACTCCCTTCCTTTATTTTACTCTGTTTTTTGGTTAATTGGTCTGTAGCCTCAGAAGCGTTAACAGGGGTACTAAACTCAATTTTTCTTTGGTTTAATATATTAATATATTTTTCCATTTGTCTTTTAGTGTTAAATGACACTAAAAGTACTTCATCGCTCACCTCATCATAATAAATCACAGTTCTCTCCCAATTTACGTCTTTGGAACTTATTTTTTCTAATACGTGCTGATATGTTGTATTTTTGTTCTTATCCCTTCCCCTTTTCCATCTTTTGTACATACTTTCTTTAACTGACCTATACTGTAATGAATTCTCTATCTCTTTTTTAAATTTTACGGTTATTTCTTTACCGCCCATTACTTTTCCATTTATTGTTAATCCAGCTCTCCTTTTCGCGCTATCCCAAGATTGGGCCGCTGCTCGAAATTGTTTGCTGTTTGATGTCAGCCCATTATCTAGTTCTATAAAAGCCGCTTCTATTTCTTCTATAGATTTAAAAGTTTCCCCCTTTTTTAATATTTCTTTAAATATTGCAACCATAGATACCCTCATATTATCAGGTGTGATTGCGTTAATTATAGACGAGTTTTTATCCAAGTAGGTAGCATAACTCGTCAATTCTCCAGTTGTTTCTTCAAGGAGATCTAACATGTTTAGTGTATCTGGCGAAAAATCATTTTTTACAATAAAACTCTTTTTATCTGCGGCAGATAATTCCCCCAAAAGATAATTAAGTAAAGTTTCTTCATCAGAACTTTTTATTACATCCAATAATTCCTCTATATAATCTCTCCAGTCAGCCCGAAGTGCAATCCCATCTGGAAACTTCTCCCCGGACCTGTAATTTTTCGATATTGCGTCATTTACTCTTTTAAGTTCTGTTAAAACTTTTTCTTTCATCGATTTTACCGCACTAATATCTGCTCCCAAAATCCCCTTAAAAGAACTAACTTTTAATGCGTTAATCCTTTTAATTAACGAAGTTACTCCACCCTCTAAAAGTAACTGACCCTTCTTTTCATCATACTCGTTTAACGTTAACCTAGGGTTTTCCATTCGACTAATTAAAAACTTTATATCTTCAATACTAACTCTATTATCCATAACCTATTTTATTTTATCATTTCTGCTATTATATTATCTGATTCATATGTTTGTGTTGGGGAGTAAGATTTACCTAAATAAGCCGACAATGCGGGAACTATTCCCACACACGAACCAATCGCACCCCCAACGTCTTTAAATAACTCTGGACCATCTGAAGCATCTGGTTCGAAACCATCACCTTTAAAATTACTATCAAAAAGTGTAAAGTCAATTGTCTTATTGATAGGTAATGGAAAATCAAAGCTTGTTTTAATTCCGGAACGGTTTTTATTCCAGAATTTTTTAATTATCATGTCTGTTAATGTAAAATTCCCGTCAATATCTGATTCCCATGTCCCTTCTAATTTAATATAAGCCAAACCACCACCTAATTGATACCATGGTACGGACGCCCCGTTAGACCCATTATTCCCATATTCATCTGTTATATTAAAAGTCGCACCACTAATTCCAATACCCATCATACTTCCAAATGACTTTTCAAAACTACAACCAATCTCTTTACCAGATACATTTGTTTTAAAATATAGTGAAAATCTTTTTGTACCAACAAATTCATATAAATTTAATACATTTAAAGGGTTAGGGTTAGATGTCTTCCATAAACTTAGAACACAACCGTTACCCTCTTTCCAAGGTGAAAATTTAATTGACGTGTTACTTTTATATTTTCTCCATATTTTACCTAATGAAGTATTCGCCCCTAAACATATATCATCATCTGCTGATTTAACAAGATACCCCTCCTTATCGTACATCATCTTAGATATACCATCTGCACCACCTAAAAATTCATAAGCCTCATCATAATCTATTTCATTACCTGAATTACCAAACTCCTTACTGCCTATTTTCTTATCGTTATTACTATCAGGGTTAACTTCATTAATTAAATTACCATATAACCTTTCATCGTTGAATAATGATTTTATTCTTTTAATTTCCTCATTTAACCTTTTCATATCTTCTTTATTATCTTTAAAATCATTTGTCTCCTTTAAATCTTCAAGGGTTGGTTTACCCATAATCTCCAAATCAGCTTTCATTTTTTCAAAATCAAGTCCTCCCTCCGGAGTCTCATATAAACCATTCCCTGTCAACAACAATGTTTTCTGCTCCTTAGATACTTCTACCTTTTCTGTTCCAGAAATGTCTTTTATAATTTCATCTAATTTAACAATTATACCTTCATCACCCTCCTTTATTAACTTTAATTGTGGCACAACTATATTAACAATCTCATCTACGTTTTTACTTTCAAAACCTGTTTTATCATCTATAAGTATAAATAATTCTGCCAGTTTTTCTTTTACAAGTTCATTTTTTGTTTCTTCATCTTTATAATAAGTATCTAGTCTTGACCATTGCACATTAATTTTTACTAATTTTTTAAGTTTTTCACTTTGATCATCACTTATTGTCGGTGCCAAAACCTTCTCCAAGTAATCAACCCTATCTTTATCACCTAATAACTTCACTAAGTTTGGACTCACCTTTTCTTCATCCAACTCACCGCCTTCATTAAAAATACCCAGTATATCAAAACCAGTTGTGTCATATATAGATTTAAGTCCGTCTCCAAGTTGACTTGAGAACATATACATACCCAAAAATACCGAACCACCGAATACCGCAGACTTTACACTACTTTTCTTTAAAATGTTTTGAATTAATTGTTTTAAATTTTTATCACTTCCTAAGTCTTTTAAAAACTTTTCACTTGAAAAATCTTTACCATTAATATATTTTTTAAATGCCCCCTTTTCAACAGTGGTTAAATCTTCAATTTGTTTATTTAGTTTATTTAATACGTCATCAGCATCGGATTTACTCATCTTTTCTAACAGTTCCCCCACCTCTTTAAAAGCCTTTAATTCTGATTCACTTAAATTCGATTCTTTTAATATTTTTTTAATTATTCTTCTAGATTCTATAACATCTAAACCTTTTACAGACTTACCAATATCCACCATAACATTAGAAACATTTATACCTTGTTTTGCAAAGTTTTTAAGTTCACTAACACCACCAAGTGCACCTAAAATTGTAAACCCAGCATTCATCTTCCACCCTTCATCCTTTTCCATTACATACCCAAGAGCAGAGATTGCATCAATTCCTACAGATATTGCCCAACCATATGGACCAAAAGCGTACGCAGCTATCGATGCGATATCTGCAATACAATGCCAATCGGTAACGCAATCAACGGATTTAGTTTTCCACCAAGCACCCCAACTCTGAGTATCTATATTCTCAAATTGTTGGTTTATATCTACTTCCCCCTGTTTCTCCCACTCCACAATATTCTTTAAACATTTAATATTCTCCTCCCCCCAACAACCCGAATACTTTACCATATTATTATGTGTTGGGTTTGATTGAAAATCAAATGGATTACCCCATTTAACCGATGCTACTGCACCTTCCTCCGATGGTTTTGCACAAGAACAAAATTTGTTTACCTCATTCCTATTATCCACGTCCCATCTAAAAAACACACCACCATAATCTTTACAAACATCCGTCATTTCATACTTATACTTATACTTAATTTGCACTTCCGGATTCTCATCATCGGTCACTGAGCTTGGACAACATTCGGTAGACATTACATACTGATATTCAGTGTACTTTATATTACAGCCGTTAAACGCTTTTATAGTGGGTTGTCCAGATATTAATTTATTTTGACCTTGAATATATTTTAATGTATAGATATAAGTGTTTAATATCGCTAAAATGTCTAAACTTTCGGGGGTGTCTAAATTATACTCCTTAATAAAACTCTTAATGGATTTATACGCATCACCATAACTGGTGGTGTATTTTTCTCCTGATTTTATTTTAGATGATGAATTTAACCAACTTTCATCAGTTAAAACATCCGTATCATAAATCTCTTTTAATGCATTAGTATGTAATACATTGGCAAGTCTTTTATTATGATTAGAATCCGCTGGATAATCCCCAATTGGTTTCTTAGTCACCTCTTTAATACCTTTATTTATTACAGTACCTAATTTATATGTGTATTCTTGTACTTTCAACAATAAAAAAGATGGGTCCATACAAGTTGTTGGTGAAATACTATGATTAAGTACCCTTTGGATTCCTTCATTGTCAATAATAACTGATTTCTCGGTATTCCAACCCCTATCCTCACCAAAATCACCCCAGACATTTAATGATTTATTATATGTCACTATCCATTCATTGTTAACAAATTCTGTTTCTACCCACTTTTTAAATTTGTCCTTATATTCTTTATTATCGTCCTTATCGACTATAGAATTGGTAATGTTTTTAATCCATTCTTCCGAACTTAAATATTTACTTCTAAAACCACTTTTATTAATATAGTCGATACCATATTTTTCCCAAGCAACCTTAAAATGTTTATTATCTATATCACCCTTTGGGTCTAAAACATCAGAATACCCTAAATCATTATATTCGTCATTTAATTCATCTTTTCGTCTTCTATTTCCTAACACCCACTCTCTAAAGTTATCCCCATCTTCTTTAGTTTTTATGTGTTTTTCTAATAACTGTATCGAATACAACGTATCAATATCACTGGTACTCATATTAAACTTACTAAATCTATCCACATCTGATGTTAATTCCACATCTGATATTAATTCACTTGAATATAACAACCCTAACATTTCCCAAGCAACTAAGAAATGTGTATTACCATATGGACCACTTTTAGAAAACCCATCCTTAAGTCCTAATGACTTTAATCTGTTATTTACATCGTTTAATCTACTTTTCTTTCTGTACACCCACTCTCTAAAGTTATCCCCATCTTCTTTAGTTTTTATGTGTTTTTTATAGTGTTGACTTTGTAATTGACCACCGCCTTGATATTTACCTTTAAAATCAATATAACCTTTTATGGAATCTTTTGATCTTATAGTATTCCGTTGCTCATTTAAGAATATTCGCCCGTATTGGTGCTCCGATATAATTATTCTTTTACCCATAAATATATGTCTCTATACTCTGTCTTGTAACGTAAAACTAGCCCATATCCTATCTTCTTTTGATATTAATTTTTTATTAAGAACTATCATTTTATTATCTGGCATACTAATTGCATTTTCTACCGCCGCTTGTGCTCTGGAATTCGCAAACTCTGCTTTACCACCACTTTGTGTAACAATATCTTCACCCATTTTCGTCCTTATTCTATATTCGTCTCTCCCCTTTTTCATTACAACACCCAACTTTCTAGATCCATCCATTATATTGTATTTTTGACCCAAAGTACCACCTTTAGCTTTTATACTTTCACCATCTATATTTGAAAACCATCTATCCCTTAACTCATTAATCGATGACTTACCTCCACGTAACTTATCCCACCTATTAAGTTGTGAATGAAATTTACCTACACAAAATTCATACGTATCAGTAGGGTCCTCGTTCCCCTTATTAATGTACTTCGTTAAAGACATCTTAGAACTAATTTTAGACATGTCAGTTAATTTTTCTTTACACAGTTTAAATGTCTCTTTTAATGTTTTTTCACCTTTCTCTAAATCATCCTTTAAATCACCAATAGTGTTCTTTGTATTTATATTTGTATTAACGGGTACATACATAGACGTCTCGTTCCCTTCATCATCAAGAATAGTTATCTTTTTTGATTGTATGTCCGGATTTTTTTCTGTTGAACCTAACAATTCCTTAACAATTCTTTTGTATTTCTTTCTATACCCATATTTCTTACCATCTTTATCCACCTTAATGTAATAATCAATATCATCACCCGGTATCTGGGATAAATTATAATCAATTTCAGTCCATAACTCAATATCATATGTAGTGCTTCCTACTTTGTGAGTTTTTTTAGTTTCTTCTCCACCTTGTTCTTCTGGTGCTGCCCCTTCTCCACCTTGTTCTTCTTCTGCTGGTTCTGCTTCTGGTGCTGGTTCTGCTTCTGGTGCTGTTAATAAACTATTAACAGCTTCTTCAACACCCATATCAGCCAATTTTTGTTCTTCAATTGTTTCTGTATCAGTCAAGTCACGTTCCCTTACACCAGCTTTGTAGAACCCTGTTATAAACCCCTCACCACCTTCGGCTTCGGCCCCTATCCCATTATATATACCCCCTTTATCAAAAAACCCTCTATATGAAAAGTCAGCATTTTCAAATACACCATACCCGAACCAGTCGCCATCACCATAGTTCCCCTTGTATGTCCACATAGCGTCTTCTGTGTCATTTATATATTCACTATAACCATTTGTACAATCTCCCACCTTACAACCTTCATCTGTTTCATCTGTTTCATCTGTAGCTACATCCATAACCTCCACATTAACCATCTTTAAATCTTTTTGAGTTTCTTCAGATATAACTGAATAATTACTTTCATTAATTTTAAATTTTTTATTTAAAACCTTAACAGTTTCTTCACCAGCGATACCATCATCCTCTAAACCATTGTCACTTTGGAATTTCATTAAGGCTTCTTTTGTTTTTGGACCAAAAATACCGTCATCTTTAACCTTTAAGAGTCTCTGTAAAGGTTTAACCACATCAGGTTTTGATCCTGTTTTAATTACACCTTCCCTTATACCCCCCTCAACTAAATTACCAAACATTCTTTCTTCTGTAAACAGAGATTTTATTCTATTAATCTCTTCGTTTATTGATTTATATTTTTTTATCATAGTACAATATTTTTATCTTTATATTATAAATATTAAATTTTTATAAAAAAAACACTTATATACAAAAAATCCTCTTTATAAGTTTATATTATAAAGAGGATTAATAAATATTAAGATAAATATCTTTTAAAAACACCAA
>Ga0307488_10003642_pt1 | contig 12842 bp, 10 predicted proteins | sample SB02metaG_FD_202248 | JGI IMG/M metagenome (GOLD analysis project Ga0307488, IMG submission 202248) | Sea-ice brine microbial communities from Beaufort Sea near Barrow, Alaska, United States - SB 0.2 | ecosystem: Environmental > Aquatic > Marine > Coastal | place: USA: Alaska | collected...
ATAATTCCACGTGCTTCAATCCCGCCCTCCGTCAAAACGAAGAGCCTAGCAGGACAGGCAAATCAGCCTATCTGCGGCAAGACAATCTAGCCGCTCACGTGGTGCAGTATTCCACCGGCGTTCTCAGGAATCTGGGATAAATATGACCACTTTCTTGCGAAGGCAGCAAAAAACCTATAACTTATGAATTACTAAATAATGTTGGTGGTAGAATGCTTGAAGGAACACTCAACAACTTTTTCCTAATGATAACTATTTTTGGAACTCCCGTAGGGATGTTCATTGGGTTTCGTCTTGAGAAGCTGTTATTTGGTGGCCGTTTGGAAAAGGTAGGAGGGATGATGCCCTTTCTACGTTTTGGCGGGTATGCACTTTTGTGGTGGTGGTTCTGCATGTGGTTCTTTGTCGATGTCTTAGGCCGTAGCTTTTAAGCACAACACTCCGAGGGAATTATGAAGTGGTCCTACTATTTTGGACAGTTTTGCGGCTTGTCTAAGATGCATCTGGTGTGTGTTCATGCCGCTTTTCGTATCTCTGCGTGGCCAAAGTATGCGATGTCAGGAGTGCGCTTATCAAGGGCCGTATGTGGGCGCTCTGAGTTCTACATGTTTGCTTTGTGGAGCATTCCAAGCGCAGTTAAGGCTAATCAAGTCAAGGCCTCAACCAATCCATCCAGTATATTAATGCGTTCGTGTCCTGAATGCCGGCGAGATCAAATTCTGCGTCGTGGCGTTGGCCGTTGCCGACGGTCAACCGGATGGACAAGCCTCCTTGGATCGAGTTCAATGTTGAGCTATTTGACGAACAGGGTTTAAGTGGCGTTTTGCAAACCCTCAAATTCTCGAAAGTTGTTTAATGTACGATATCGAAAAAGCCAAGAAGCGTCTGAAGCTTGAGGATCCAGAAATAGCTTTTCTTTTAGGAGTTAGGGGGAAATCTGATGTCGCCTTCCAAAAGTGGCGTAAGAAACCGGGGTCTATTCCCTCGACGTATGAGAGAAAGTTTAAAGGCCTACCATCAAGATTTCCTTACAAAAATGACGATAGTACAAGTGATCCAAAATTTCGTTTTATCGATCTCTTTGCAGGAATAGGTGGTATGCGGCTGCCATTCCAAGCTCGAGGTGGTGAGTGTGTATTCACCGCCGAGTGGGACAGGCAGGCACAAATTTCGTACGCCAGCAATTTTGGTGAATTTCCACAAAAAAAAGGTGATATTACCTCTTTTTCGGCAGGTGAAATACGCGATCATGATGTCTTGCTAGCAGGCTTCCCTTGTCAAACATTTTCCCAAGCGGGCCGTAAAGCCGGATTACTTGATACACGCGGAACGATGTTCTTTGAAATTCAGCGTATTCTAGCACATAATGAACCATCCGCTTTTTTGCTGGAGAACGTCAAACAACTCAAAGGTCACGACAAAGGGCGCACACTCGAAACGATTATGGCGATCCTCAATGGGGATAGCGCGCCGGACATCCCATCGGGTGTGCCCATGTCCGACGAAGCGCGTGAAGCTCTAGGCACCAAGCTGAACTATAATGCTGATTTTAGAATATTCCGTGCGAGAGACTTTGGTTTGCCTCAAAACCGTGAGCGTATCTATATCGTTGGTTTTCATCGTGATAAAGTTTCTGGCGCGGATCAGAAGGATCTAGTTAAAGAAATGTTCTCCCGCATATTTGCCGCTCGAGAAGAGGGATATGCTAGGCGGACTTTTGGTGAGATTCTTGAGACAAAGTCGGAACAAACCGGACCCTACGTTATTTCTGAAAAACTCTGGACTGGGCACCGGAGGCGGAAGGAAAGACACCTCGCGAACGGAAACGGATTTGGATATAGCCTGTTTGACGAGGGTAGCGAATATTGCAACACGATCAGTGCAAGGTATTACAAGGACGGAAGCGAAATCCTGGTGGACCAGAAAGGGCACATACGGCCACGTAAACTCACTCCTAGAGAGGCGGCACGGATCCAAGGGTTTCCAGAGAACTTCCATATATCTTCTGTTAGCGCCGCGCAAGCTTACAAACAGTTTGGGAACTCTGTGGCGGTCCCAGTCATCGACGCTATCGCTCGCCAGATGTTACCAATTCTTGGAGTGACTACCAGAGAGCACAGTGGACTATGGCAGACATAGTTTCCCCTGCTAGGTGCAGCAAAGTAAAGGTAGGCATCCGAAGTAAAAACTTCGGCCGGAGATCCAAATTCGTAAATGGTTACACTGGATTGGCTATCGCTTCCGGCTGCACCGCAAAGAATTATTTGGCCGCCCGGACATCGTCCTATCTTGGTATAGAACTGTCGTGTTTGTGAACGGGTGTTTTTTGACACGGGCACGCCAACCGCCCCCTGTTTCGGCAATCCAAAAGCAGGAAGGAGTTTTAGGAAGCAGGTCTACGGCAAGACCCTCAAGAATTAGGCTCGCGACTTCAAGAAAAGCAACGAACGCCAATCCATGGATTGGCGTGTGATTACTTTCCGAGAGTGTTCCACCAAGGGGCGATTAGCATTGACTGAAGATGCGCTCATCTTAGTGCTACGAATAAAAATTTCTGGATCGGGCTTCAAAAGTACGATTCGCGGCGACGAAAGTGAAGATAGATATGAGTGACTTTATCGAAGACCTCTTGAAAGATAACAATAATATTTTAGTTGCAAAGCCCACGACCGGAATTGTTTTTACATTCAGCAATAGCGGTAGAGGGGGTAATCGCAATTGGTTTGCGATGACAGGAACGCAACTGGAGACTTGCCTCAAAGATATTTTAGAGAGTACCGATGTTTTCCCGGCGCGCTACAACGAAAAAACTTGGCGACAGCTTTTCGCTGAAAACCTAAACGACGATGTTGCGAGGACAATGGCAGCCGTGCAGACACTACCATTGTTTGAAATTCTTGCAAAAGTCATACATTTTTCTGCAAGTGACGGGCCTAGGTCGTTTAAGACGATAAACCTTGAACCAGTTCGAATACGCCAAGCTATTTCGCTTCTTAAGTCTTACAATCCACAATAATCAGCGGGAGTTAATGTTCGACGACTTCGAGTGATTCATGGACAAATCCGAGACCGACAAGCTTATCCAAAGTACGCATGGCAAGTTCGCACTGCCTCTCAGTTGGGATTTTTGCTGGTATCCGCGAACATGTATCTAAGACACCAGCTTCACGCGGTGATAGAGCCTTCATTTGCCTTCCCCATGCGTGGCATTCCGACCAAAAGCTTGCACCAAGCTCGAAGACCCGTGATTGCTCGGCGACGCTCTTGTCTAAATCTCGGCCCTGACGGTCCTCACGTTTGATCGCATTGGCATCTTCTTGTAAAACCAGCCAATCATCCAAGTGTTCATCGTACTCTAGCTGACGGTCGGATAAAATTTTCCAGCATGCCTGCTTTTTCGCCCATTCACCAATATTTCGCACGGCTTGCGGAGACAGGATTACCGATTGTGCTTCGGCGCAGGCTATCAAAAACGATCTTTCGAGATCAGAAGGTAATTCTTGGATCTTCCACAGGCGATCAAAATCGATTACGCGCTCACGGGCGGTCACATCTTGGATAAGTTTCGCAATTCCGTAAGTGATAATGTTGGCGCGATAACCACCCTCATACCAATCTGCTGCCGAAACAGCCTTTTCAATCCGTCTAAAGATGATGGCTTTCGCAACAAGGCGGCGAAACCAAGTTTCATCATAGACGAATCCGCCGTCGCCCCAGCGGCTACCAATCTGCTCAGCAAATTTCCCGAAGTTTTTTTGGGCACCAAAGCTGACTATATTAGGTTTACATTGAAAGGTATTTTCGTACTTCGCGAGGTCTGTTTTGGTAAAGAATTGGGTTCTTGGAAACTCGGCATCCCATTTTTTCTTTCCTGCATCCGTCAATTTTGACTTTTCATCAGCATATTGCCCTCGCGCTCGTTCATAGAACCATTTCGTCTCGCGATAGCCATGTGTTCCTGCCGGTGCGAGAAGCCTTCTTGAAAACCCTTCCATGCGAACATGAAAAGGGTGATTGGCAAAGAAGTCTGCAGCATTCACCTTGTTTTGGCTGTTCGCATATTCCGAAATCCGAGGCACGACGGTTTCTGACTGCTCATCGGGTACAATGTTAAGCTTCATTTGAACGAATACTTCCGGTAACTGATCAGCTGCAGTTTTCCGGACTGCATGAATGGAAGCGGTCGTCTGGCCGCCATTCACAATTTGAAAGTTCTCAACTGAAGCCATCACAAGACCGTCTGGGGTCTTCCTGATATCCAAAGCATCTGCAGTCGCGGCGATCCCGTTATTATAGGCGAGGAACATGTGTGGTTCTTCGATGATCGTTTTACGGATACCTTTGTTAACGTTCCCCCTCGCCTGAAGGAAACTACGTACGTTCGATTCAAGCAGTCGCGAGCCCCATTTTTCATAGATTGCTGCTAGTTGGCTGCCGGGTATGACCGCAAGATAACTTTCCAATGCGGTGTCACCGCCTGATGCGCGCAATATCGGAATTGGACCTCCAAAATCATTCTCAAAATCTATCAGAAGATCTTCGCGGGCCTGTCCCTGCTCCATAAATTTACGGATTCTCTTAAGGTCCCATACATTGTAGGTGATTGGAACATCGTCGATAGTCCCAGCTGGGAACGCATCCACTTTTGCTCGACTATCTGCGTTAGTGACGAGAATCAGCTTTATCTTCTCAACATGCTTCCAGGTCGTTGAGATCAGATCAGCAAGTCCAAAACCGTCACTCGTTTCTTCAAGGGCATCCCGAAAGTCAGCGTCCCGACTCATGCGAAGAAAACCAACAAGTTTGGCAAAAAAAGGTTTCAATTCTAATGATGCTCTTCGACGAACTTCAGAAGTGACTGAAAAATCGCATATCAGCAAACTCAGCGTACCGGTATCGCGAGGATCTCCACCATAACCATCAACCTGAATGCTAGTACGACTGTTTTTAACCCCAAAACCCTTGCCGGAATGATAAGCTCGCGTGCCTCCATCAATTTCGCCCGCTTCTGATAGCAGCCCACAAATGATCTCGAAGAACGCTTCCCCAGCATAAATGCCATCTGCGTCTGCGTCGCCTTGAACGTCAGCCAAAAACTGTCGGTGGAACTCTTCCAAATCATCCATTTACGGTGTTTCCTGCTGCCAACAAGGGCGTTTCATTTAGTGTGATGAAGGGCTCGCATGCGCTCAGCGCTATGGCATAAGTAAGACTACCGACGCCTTCTGGAATCGGCGCAACAATTCTTGGAAACCCTTGGACAACTTCGAATGTACGAGCGAGACCGACGATCCATCTTCGGTCAGCATAATCACCCTCCGAAGCATACCCTGTTGCGTCGATCAGATCTTGCCATTGCGCGTAGGCCCAATCGTTTTCTTCAAAGCAGTTTGCGGTTAGGACTACATGGCCGTGTAGTGTCTCGCCATCAGGCAAGACCGCACTATCGATGTTGTAGACTCGCAAGAAAAGGTTTCCCCCTTCAACATCAGAAAGTTGATCCTCGGATGATATCCTAACGTACGGCTTCGCCGCACCTCTTCGCGCTTTGATCTCGATACAGCAGTGCGGAAACTCGAAGTCCTTTGACGATCCTTCCGGTCCCTTCCACGCCTCGATTGCGGCTGCAGGTCCAATTTCGTCAGACAATTCGCGTAGAAAAGTCAACTCACCGACGAGGCCGCGTTGTTCTTCTGTTGAGAGCCCTAGAGTACTCCCTCCCTTAAGAAGGAAGTGCCAGCGGCGTGTTCTGCGTATTGCCCTGTTAAGTGCCAATTCAACTGTTTCAGCGAATTCAGCGGCCTCAAAGATATCTCGACACATCGCAAAAAAGGGTTCCTTTTGCGAATGATCAAGCAAGCGGAGTACAAATGCTCGCTTGTCTAGATTCCGAAACCGAACATCTATCTGCTTCAATTTTGGTAGGTTTTCGACTTCAGCGGCACCCGCTGGCAAAAACAAAACAAGTGCCGGGCAATCGTCTTCGAGGACAGCCCAAAAGAAATCAAACTTACTCGCGGCGTCTACGCGCTGGCCACGATCTGCCGTCAATCGGGCCCATACGTCAGTTTTATTCGACATCGGCATCATCGTCCTCGTCTTCTTCACCTAAGAGCTCCAACTGTTTGCGGGAATTGATTATATACTCGACCCGCTCGTCCGCACGGGCGGATCTTGGGAAACTGATAGCCCATGCAACTACTGGTTCATCAGGGGAATTTGCAGGCAGTGCTTCGGCGGAGCCTTCAGCTTCTTTGATTTTGACATGATAAAGCGCGAGCAGCGGCCGAGGTCTAACTGACCGATAGATTTTGCCTGGGTAGTTAATTTTCGACCCCTCGGCTTTCTTCTCGACAATGCGGTAGTCGGCCTCGACATCAAGAGCATAGTCTTCGTGGATGCCGACTCGTTCCACGCCACGAGACGATACGCGCATCTTGGAGCCACCAATCGACAGAAAGCCTTTGGGAAGATCAGCAGCGAGGATTTTCCGCCTCATCGGGTTGATCGTGCGGCCGTTCACCACGATTGGATCGTCAGAATCGTCCGATTTCTCAAGCGACCCAATTAGAACATCCCAATGGCTCAGTTCATCAGTACTGCGATCTCCAATATATTTTCTTAGAGGATCGATTTGGGTTGTGATCGATTGCTCGGCATTATGCCATGCTCTCAAGAATTCATCGATTGCTTCTACCGGAACATCTCGAACGAGCGTTCCGCCAGAGACGGCTTCCTCACTATAAGAATTGGCACCCAGCGCTTGGATAAGCGTTGAGGCGGCCATTCTATTGCCCTCCAGCGCTTTGGTGGACACGTCTAGTCTAGCGGTTTCCACAAATTGTGAAGACAGACCTACAGCAATGGTCTTCGTCCCAGATCCCACTTTGTTACGCGCGGTTACTAGAAGCGCGGAGGGGTGGCCCCGGACTGCCAGTCCGAACTCTCCTGGGGTCAATTTTGCTTTTTCCATGTTTCGAAGTTCGAGGTGAAGCTCGTCTGTTGCTTTGGCGATATGAGAGTACCAAGAAACGGCTGAACGCGGCATCCAGATACGGCATACATCCTCGTAGTCGGGTCTGTATCCAAACCATCGCCCCATCTGCATTAGGGTATCGTACATTGCTGTATTTCGGAGGAACCAAGTCGTGGTTAAGCCTTCGAGAGTAAGGCCTCGCGATAAGGAGTATCCACCAATGGCAATAATTGTTTGGCCCTTAGTAGTATAATCGAGACCGTTTGCGCTGCTGTTGACTTCAACAACCTTGGCCGAAGCCACCGCATCCAGAAGGGCGGCTTGGACCTCTGACCAAGTGAATTCCAAGCCCGAAAACTCCTCTAACCAAACAGCATATAGGTTTGAAATTTCTGGATCATCATGGGCAGCATTGGCCAGTGCCCCGTTCACTCGCAGGGAGTCGATAATTTTTTGCAACGCCTCATGCAGCCTGTTTCGCAGCAAACCTTGAACGCCAGTAAAGCGGCTAGCATTCACAAGCATCGAAGAGTGTTTATCTGACTGTCCTCGCAAATTCCGGATTGTACGTGCCAGGAGGAAAGCCGCGAGGGCGACGTGCAACGACTGAGGAAGCTCTTTGATTGGCTGGTCTATCTTGTGTGCCATAGGGAGGCAGTCTTCGTTGTCATCTACGAACCGCAAGAATTCTGGCTCACCTTCATCAGGAACCCCATCAATGAACACCTTTTTGCCGCCAAAATAGTTCGATGGGGCGTCCAGCCCGATAATGAAGTGCTTGGGGAAAAGATCTTCACCGTGCATTTCGTGATCTTGATCGGGATCGATGAAAATGTTGGCAAATGGCGTAGCAGTATAGCCAATGTAGCAACTACGATGAAACGCGCTGAGCAAATCTCGGATCTGACCATTGATTGTCGTAACGGCCTTTTTTCCAAACTTTGTGTTAATTGAGGCGTTATCAGCCTCATCATCGATTAGCAGCATGGGCTGATCGATCATTTCAGCGTCACCTTTCGCGCTGTTTTCTTTCAGCCAATCGATCAGGTTTCGTAGTGTATTGTAGTTCTTTTTGATCACCAGAACGACGGGAACATTGTATGAGCCGATCTGACTTTTGTTGTTGTTTGCCGTGGACTTATTAAAGTCTGCGAAAGCGGTAGTAAGGCTAACAGGAACGCGATTGTCCTCAAATTCGCCTACGCCAATGATTTTTGATTTGTTGGAGCCAGTGGCCATGCGTCCCGTATCACGTCCGATAAATCCTTCGTCGATGCGTTCTTGGGTCTGGTTTCTAAGGTTGTTATGAATTCCTGCGATTACGATGATCAACCTGTATCCAGCGTCCGCAGCTTTACAGATAAGCCCAGCATAGTTTGCGGTCTTGCCGCTTTGGACGTGACCAACCACCATTCCCCGCCTGTCCCACTCGGAGTTCTTGTTTGGGTCACCAAGGCGGCCTAAAATCTGATCGGTAACGTAGTCGAGCTTGGTCACAACATCCTGGGGCAATCCGTTCTTGACCAGCAGCTTTTGATAGCGTTTCCAATAGAAGGGATCGATGTCTTTCTTAGCAGTGTCGAGCCATGGTTCGAAGTTGCCATCGTCGACAATCGCACCCATCCCCATGCTAATGCTGTACCGCGTCTCGATGCTCCGAGCGAGCTTCTCAAGGTCCTCAGCTTCGACAACTCCACCTGCTACCAAAGTATTGAGAGTTCCGATTAATACACGGAGCTCATCGGGGGATTTCTTCACATCTCCTAAAATTGCTTGGGAAACTGTCGCGTCCAGCTTTTCGTAACCATCTGACATTATTTAATTTCTCCAAGAATTTCTAGAATTATGGGCTTGGCTTCGGCCCAGTTGGCCTTGATCAAGTCATCGTTTCGCAAAACATCTGGAATATTCGCTTCAGGTATCTTTCGTTCAAGTAGCTTCGGGACCAGAGCCTCAATTTGCTGGCGCAAGGCGTCAAGCGCGACAGGATCGGAAATCACTGATTCCGAGGATCCCAAAAGATCTGCATGAAGGGTTTCAATGGGTAGAGTAGCGCCCAGTAATGCGATGCAGTTATCAAACGCCTTTGCCAGTTGATCGTCATTCAGGAGGTCGCGAAATTCAGCGAAGACAGGATGATCTAAATTCGGACGAAAAATGATGTTCTCGTCTTTTTTTATTTGGCTCCACATAACATCGCGTTGCTCGTCGACTAGCTTCTGCCCGCGTTTGCGATAAGTTCTCTTGGATGTTCCTACAAAGCGCTCGACTACCTTGCGTAAGCGATCTCTTACGACTGGAGGTAGTTGCGCTGATGCTTTCTTTACGTCGATCTTCCAGTCTGCATCCATCGAGTTCGGAATGTCGATTTTGACACGGCAGAGCTTTGTTAATTCGTTTTGTCGCGTAAGGCCGAGCCATCCTCCTGCAATGATTAGTCGGTCAGCACGATAAATATAAAGGCCTTGTGACTTAAGGTGCCCGTCAGGACCTCCGGTTTCGTCCCAAGCTATCTTTGACATTTTCTTATGATGGGGAAGGGTAACGCATCTGATTCCCACAAGCCCTTTTGAAAGGGGTAAATCGTCAGGCTGATCAAACTGGGTCGCTGGATTGCTCTCTGAAAATGGATCAATGGGGGCGAGCAGTCGACCATTCAGGAATAGCTTCAGTCGTGGACGCTTACCTTCCATGAAGCGATGAAAAACAAGTCGTAGATGTTGTTCTGCTTGTGAAAGTGCTGCATTGATTGTGCGTGCACGATCCTCTGCGCTATTCTGGTATCCACCATAGAGGCGATCCAACTTTCGCCAGATTACCGCAGTACCGCTCGCTCCGTTCATACCTTCAATCGCTGGATGCGTGAAGGCGTCTTGAAGTGAGATTCGCCATGCGTTGGACCTCGCTACCTCATCTAAATCCCAAGTAGCGCAGACACTTTCATTCTCGAACCGTGAATAGACGGAAAGCATACGAGCTTGAGCAAAACTGGCACTTTTTAACCCAAGACCAAAGCGCCCTAAGTCGTCTACGAGGCGCTCCTCCTTGGGGTTTCTAGACCCGGGCCGCATTGCGTCTACAAGAGCGTGTTCTGACATGCCAATGCCGTCATCAACAACGGCGATCCAGGGATGCTCGCCTGTAGTGTTTGCAAGTATATCGACCCTTTGAGCGCGCGCAGTTATTGAATTATCCACGATATCAGCGAGGGACGTTTCAAGGCTGTACCCAAAATCTCTTAGACCTTCGATCAACGATGACGCAAATGGTGTCGCGTCGGCATGCCGCAAAGATTGGCTCAAAAAACACTCACTTTAAATTCAGATTTCGATTTAGCTAAGCAGTGCACCCCAGTTTTGGTTTATTCATTGTTTATTTCTATAGAAGATACAAATCTCGGCATATGTTCAAGTAACTTTCACTATCGAGCTATGACTGAATCTGGTGTTTGAGGGATTTGAAGGCTGGTGGCGATCTGACTGTCGGAATTGGGACTGCCCACGCAAATGGAAAGTGTCGTGCGCGATCACATGGAGTTCTTCCGCTACCAAGGGCGCATCAATGCTCTCTTCGCTTGTCTGATATCCTTAGCCTCTCCGTTACTCGCTGACACATACCCCATGCCATACGAAGACTTTCTGGCAGGAAGGGATATCTCATTCGCTGCATCTGAGGTCCTTGAAGACTACAGAATTAAAGGATGCGAAGAGAACGAAAGCGTCAGAGATTACAGACCGAACATCGACTACGATCCTGTCTTTATGATGGCTGAAAACAGCTATCGCAAAGTTCATCTGACTGAGGATGGCGTCGAAGCTGAGTTGATCCAGTCTAGCGACATGATGTGTGGTCATCCTCGCCGCGATCCGCCGATTGCGAGCGCCACCGCTATGCGCATGACCGCGATCCGGACCCAAACTGAACGAAAGCGGCAGGACAGGTCTGTCCGACGCGCTGAAAAAAACCGCCGCCGAGCCAGAACACGGCGGCTTCGCGGTCTGATCCGCCCTGTGCCAGCAGCTTGCGCGACCGAAGACGCCGGTTGGGGCGAAAAAAGCTTATCAAGCGGACAGGGAAAAGCTGATCTTAACGTCAGCGGGCACGCCACTTGGGGAATGCCGGTTATTATTTCTCTCCAGTTTGGAAGAAAATTCTCTGGCACGCGTTAAAAATTTTTAGGGTAACTGCATTAACGGACAGCTTCTTTGCGAACGTGGAAATAAGACCCCTGGAGTCTAGGCGCGAAGCGAAGACAGAATCGTGCGAATTAAACGCGTTCTTAGACACTAATGCCAAGTCCTTATCGCAAGTCTGATAGCAGCAAATTCGGGTTGTAACCAAACCATTTCGGTGCAGCGCCTCGGAACATCTCAACGGCGTATGGCGTAGCCGAGTCAATCGGGGGTTCTGTGTTCCAATCATGCTCTATCAATTGAACCAGATGCGCCGGTCCAGCCATATAAGTCAGCGCCGCAGACAGTCGCACCCGACACAGCATTGTATTCCTGGCGCCCCGCCAGTAGCCTGGTACCCAAGCATATTCCTCTGAGAAAACTATATCGGGTTTCCCTTGACGATTTGGAACGCGATTGATTTGCGCGGCAGGTGTGCTCGTGCTGCCATCCGCGCCATAACGGGAGACGAAATTATCACAGAGATTCAGATAGAACCGCTCGTCAGTCTGTAATGGTGGCGCCCAAATATCAATATCTCCCAAAACGGCCTCGTTGATTGTGCGGGGAAACCACAAGTCAGTGGGTGGTGTGGAAATGGCATTATTCAGAAGGTATATGTTAAACAGGGATTTGTTGCCGGTCAGAAACTTGGTCTCAGTCAAATCTATCAAGCCCGTGATGTCTCTCAGCGCCAGCTGATAGGCGTCAGAAACTGCTCTTTCGGAGTAAATACCCTCACTGACAACCAAGCGGGGCGCGTGGAACCCTAACTCACCGCCAGGATAGACGACACGGTGACTATATGTGTACATCCCAATAGAGCCAGTCCCTCCCATAAATGCAAGCGCACACGCTGATGAGCAGCTTGCCTCGCTAGTGACCGCCGTTCGCCAAACGTTGAGATTGATAAGTCTTGCCATTTGTTTGCCAACAACAAAGTCCCCCCCCGGACTATCTAGGCAGATGGCAGCGTTTTCATCCCACATGCTTTCGCTGATGCTATTTTCGTTTAGCTCAAGATCAAGAAGGGTCTGCTCGTTTATAATCCCTTCAATTCTGTAGACGCACTGGAGATCAACTTCAGCAGGGATGTCTTGAGCTTCTACAACGCTGCCCAAGGGAATGGCTGCCATTATTATGAGGATCAATATGGCGATCTGAAGTTTAATTTTGGCTATTTCGCGATTTGTGTGGGTGGGTTGTTTTCCTGTCACTTAATGATGTCCCCATATGTTGTGGTGTAGGGTGATGCTAACTGGTCATAACTCCCTCATCCACTAACTTCTGGCTCAACTTAAACCCGTCACTATAGTTGCTGCCGATACCAGCCGCGCTCCACCCTCCCAGTGCGTCTTTGATGTCTGCAGAGCATCGAGCCGCTCACAAAGGATCTCGGAGGCTGTGCCTGAACGAGTGTACAACGCAGCCATCTGGCAGTGGTCCTGCGTCCTGTGGTCTGACGGTTGAGAGGATTAGGTCAAGTCACACCGGACCGTGGCGCGCTGCGGGGGCGCCCTGCAGCGGCATGGACGATCTATGGCATAGGCATCCAAACAAAATTACTCCCGAATGAATTTACAAGGCTAATACTAAAGGGCCGTGGTCCGAGGGGCGGGCCCTACGATAGGGGGGCCCCGGTCCATGGGCCTCAATCTCAACTATAGAGATTATGTACAGTAACCCCTGATTAA
>Ga0307488_10003643_pt1 | contig 12840 bp, 7 predicted proteins | sample SB02metaG_FD_202248 | JGI IMG/M metagenome (GOLD analysis project Ga0307488, IMG submission 202248) | Sea-ice brine microbial communities from Beaufort Sea near Barrow, Alaska, United States - SB 0.2 | ecosystem: Environmental > Aquatic > Marine > Coastal | place: USA: Alaska | collected 2017-05-06
AGGCTTGAATGAACAAGACTTTGCCCTCGTTGCGCACTCTATGTTGGCGGTGGGAATGACCCGAAAAAGTATTGATGAACGGCAACTATCTCGTGATATAGAACAGGTGTTTCTGTCAATGAACAAGTTAGATAGTGAAGATTTAATGGTTAACGATAGCTTAAATGTTAGCCCCGCAGTAAATGATGTCATCAACACATTAGGCGAAGTCGCGAGAAACCACGGTATACGTTTCCCTCGTTCTTTCACCTTATTATTAAAACAATTTTTATACTTTGACCGCTACATTCAGATACTCGACCCAGATGCCAATCTATTTGATGATGAGCGAATTAACGTGAACTTTTAGCACTATTGTCGATATTTGGTCTTTAAAATACCACCCAAAAACAGACTAAACTTGATCCCAAATTTTATATATTTGGGATCAAGCTCAGTGTAAATTTACATATCTTCTAAAACATTTTTTTCGTATGTCATTAACATAAAGTGACTATAACTGCATGTATTCTGGGAGAGCATGTAAGTCAATAAATTAACTTCGGGGCATGCATGACTTAGCGGCAATAATCAAAAAACTTACGACCTTCCCTACCCGCTCTATTAGGGTTGATTTTGTGCACATGTTTAATATCTTTCCAGTTATCGACCAACTTCCCCATGTTCAAATGGGGGAATTGCTCATCGCCTGAATGCTGTAAGTCTAGGAAGCCCAATAACTTAGACAAACTATCTACCTGATTAATATCAATATTCAGTATATTATCTCGCCCATGAAAAAAATCTATTACCCCTTGTTCGTGGCGCTGATAGCATGTGCTGAGATGCGTTTCTTCGAGGGGGCTAGTGACATTAAACAAGTCAAAGGTCTGGCCAAAACTACGCTTTAAGATGGGGTTAACGTAGGTCTCGCTATGTAAACTGGGTAACATTTTATTCAGCAACATCTGTATTGATGGTAACCACTGCTCAAGGCTTCGCTGTAAATAGACAAATTTAGACTCGGGAAATAACCCATCAAGTTGCTGGTAATCACTAAAACATGGGCAGTCAGAGATCACATCAGCCAATTCAAAAGCACGTTTTGTATAACCAGTATGGGAGACCTTAAAGTACTCAAGCAGCGCAACACTGATACTGGTAGTGCCTGTTCTTGGTAAACCTATGATGAAGAGTTTATTCATGACATCTCATATAAAAGCAGCAAAATAAAGGCAATAGTATTGTCACCCATCATAATGAAAAAGGGAGTCAGTTACCCACAATACTCAATCCAACGTTTGAGATCTAAAAAGTCTTTAACGATCACTTGCACAATGCCCCCTTTCTCTTAAATCAATCCTGCTCCAAGTCCAGCCCAGACGTTCGTATAGGTTTGTTAAGAGTTACGCTGAGTACCTTGGTAATTTGTCTCTGCAATTTATTGTATTTCAACACTGTGTTATATTAAGTGCCTAATTTTATCTGTTTGGCTGGAAATCAAATGGCCAAACCCAATAAAAAAGCCCCCGAGTCCTCTGTAGACATTTACTGCAGCCAGTGCAAAACCCAGTTATTTAAATATCGCAAAGGCGGTAAAGGAACACTGGTCAAGTGCTTCAAAGAACGTATTACTAAAGACTTCACTTTGTTGCCCTGCACTTGCCCAAATTGCAATGCCATCTTTGCCAGAGATACCTTAATAAGAGGTACGCCAGCATTTAAAATCATCGGCGGCAAAGTCTTGAGTAAATAACACCCGGTGTATGGAGTCAGTCAATGAAAAACCTGAATAATATTATCAGTCGTTTAAGTCGCTCTGGCCTACTGCCTCAAACGTCCAGAAGCACATCGAAAAGCGCATTAAAGCATGCCGTTACAGATACAATTTTAAGAAGTAATACAAGAAACCAAAGCCCACTGCAAACAGGCGCGCTGGCGGCAGTGGGAGGAATGGCTTGGAAAGCATATCAAGTTTATTCACAGCAAGCTTATGGCCGAAACACCTCGCTACAAAAAGCAAATTTACACAGAGCCTATCAACTAGGTGTCTATGCACAAAGAAATGCGCAACAAAAAATGGGTTTGCAAATCTGCCTCAGGATACAAGGGCACTGTCATCATCTGCCACAACATCACTTCAATCTCGCTATACGCCCTCTGCACCCAGACAAACACTCACCTATTCACCCGCGACACTGTCACAACAACAATTTGATCAGGTAGTGCAAGATGAAAGTCACGACACAGGTCAGATGCTGATACTGCGAGCGATGATCACAGCCGCCAACGCGGACGGGCATATTGACGAAAATGAGCGGCAGCGAATATACCAACAAGTTGATAATTTTGACTTGAACACTGAAGACAAAGCCAAGTTGTTTGACGAACTACGTCACCCTCTATCATTAAAAGAGCTAATGAATGCAGTACCTAATTCACAAACCGCAATAGAAGTATATGCAGCATCACTATTGGCTATTGATGAACAACAAGCAGCTTCACAAGACTACTTAAGTCGCCTTGCGTCTTCTATGTTAATACCGCCAGAATTAGTCAAAGCCTTACATGTGCAAGCCGAGGAAATGAGTTAATAATAGTATGCACCCTCTTTGTAATTCATTCCTGATAATGCGAAGAGAATGACAAAACACCTTTCTTATTTACTTATTTATTTTTTTATTCATTTAAAACGGATTGTCTCTCCTTTATTGCTTTCAAATTCTAACCCACCTTCAACACCATAGCAGCTATAATTCTAAAGTACTTAGCACGTCAAGCTAATGGCCTATGTTGTCTTTAAGGGCTGACGTTTAGTTTACATACGTCCATACAACAAAGAGGCACCTATCATGGGCAAGACAAGCAAGAATACTGCAACAACATCACTTAGCGAATATGTATTCCAGAATATGGGTACATTACTAAAACAGACTGCCGCGGCAATGGCCAAAGAGAAAACCCTTGCCAGTCAACTATCACAACTGAGTCAACATTTTGAAAATAAACAGGATCAATTAACGGATCTTGACAAGGCATCGACAGCAAGTTGGTTAGACGATATGTCAATTAATGCGTGTATCGCTTCTAAAATGTTGAATGCTTTTACCAAGCAAAATATGGATTTGAGAAATTTAAGACTTGATATGGTGGATACGCTCATTCAATCAATAGAAAGTTTAGGGCAAAACCTGTCACAAGGCGCTTTGAGTCTCAGTAGCGCGTGTGCGTTGTCTAATGATCCAAAAGAAAAACAAGAAATTATTGAAAAAACGCATTCAATTCAGCAACAATTGACAAATTTATCAAATAATATTGCAGCGACGACATTTGGTATGCGTTACTTTACTGGACTTGATCCTGAAGTGGTTGCGCAAGAGCACACCTCTTCCTCACATTGCTCATGCTGTATCGATTCAGACAACCAAAAACCTAAGCTGGCGTTACAAAATCTATGTATTGAAAAAGGTATTCACACGCGGCTCGGTGGAGAAGGGGAAGATCTGGGTGATTATATATCTGAGCTAGAAATTGACCTTGAAACACTAAAAGACGCCATTCTATCTTTAGCTGTCTTTTTATTATGGCTCGCTTCGCAACCCTATATAGCCACTAATGCAGGTGGACCCCCTTGTAAAGACGAATGCACAAAAAGTGATAACTTAGTCGGTGCCACAGTCATCAATATTTCAGCAGAACCCATAGCTGGTTCAACGCTCTCATTTCAACCACAGTGTTTTGTGGATTGGGATTATTGCTGTACAAATTGGTGTTTGATGTTCTATTGGGAAAATTTCATCATTACGGTGACTGATGGACCACATAAATTGGGCGGTCAAGTTCGCCTTACACAAGGTCAATCTGCCACAGCAGCAAAACGTGTGGCAACAACACGAGCCGCAGCGTTTAGGCCAACAAGGTCGTTGACCGCTCCAGCTAAGCCAAAGTGTTAAAAAGACACACCTATTACTTTATTGCCTTTTTTGATAATGAAGGAGCCAAATTGAGAAGACATTCTAGTTTTATTGGTAAATGCCCTCCTGCTTTTGCATTTTATTAGGATGAGTGTCTATGTAATTTAATCTGTAATTGATAGATGTCTAGTCGGTTCCATACTCTGGTGCAGCAAGTCAGTTACATCGAGATGTGAATCGCGAATGCGATAATAGATGCTGTGTGCGCCTTCGAAATAGCTGTAATAAGCTGCTTTGATGTCATCTCTAAGCTTGCAGTCTAGGGAAGTATTGCAGGTGCAGCATCTACGCGTATGGCACTTAGATAAAGTTTTGTTTGCTGTTTTCCAAAATTTTTCAACTGTGTAGCGGCGGATTTGGCTATTTTGATTGTATTTGTTTGTGTACGGATTTACTTGACCACTTCAGTTTAATCAAAACAGTTTTGAATCACTCTCGGCATAAAATAATTCACCTTTTACAAATATCCCATATTGCCTCAAAATTGTTCTCCTTCAGCCACCAACACCAAGGTACTTTGGAATGGTTTCCTAACCTTATATTCACCATTGGTTAACTGGCGCAATTCGGATTTATGCACAATCACCTTTTTATCTACTTGACTGAACTCGTTCCATCCATAAACTTCGCTTATACCAGACAGTAGGTCATTGATTAACTCCCTACTATTATCGCTATTGGTCATAATTGCTATGCCATCGCCTGTTTGTGGGTGGATAAATAAGTTGGCTCTAAAGCCGTCATTGGCTCTACCATAAGAAAATGAAGTAACGATATCATCTTGTTTTTCCCGAAAAAACCCGATCTCCATGGGCTCTATTTGCGGTGCTAACATCTCTAATACTGTTTTGTTTATAATAGGTAACGTGTCGAGACCTTGATAACTGCTTTGGTTCTTCGATGCCAGTTTCAGTAAGTCAGACGGTGTAGTCCAGAAACCTGCTGCCGTATGAGTTGCATGAGCGTGAGCAACACCTGCAACTGGCAACCCATTTGAACGATAAGCTACGGCTACATTTTTCGCTAATTGTTCATTAAGAGCTTGAAAGTAGGCGCTATGCTCAATATCCAACAAAATAGGCTTAGACTTTACTGAGCCAACGCCTTTAAGCGCATCAATAATAGAGAGCACACGCCCTCCAGCATCATAACCTCTAAATCCATGTACTGTTGCACCAGCTGAATGACTCAATAAACGGTTAAAAGGAACAAAGCTATATTTAGACCCTTTAGGCCTAGGAAATTGCCAAATTTTAAGTAACTTGTTGATATCTTTATCTAAGTTTAAACCATACTTTTGTTGATTTTGTAACAACGCAGAGGAAAACATAGGATTTGAAATACTGGCTACTTGAAACAGGGTGTTTTTATCAATTTTTTGCTGTGATATGAGATCAATCACTCCTTCGGTAAAGGTCCAACTAATTGTATGCTTTTCCATAAAAGCAACAGATACGGCTGGAATATTAAGGGCCGCCATCCTTTGTTTAAGTGTGCTCAGTTCAGGTATTTTACTAGTAATCAGAAATTTAGGCTGTATACCAAAGTGAATAGCTTTTACACCTTTTAAAGCGGGTTCAGTTTTAGCCGAAAAAACGGTTGCTGATGTACATGTGAACACGACAAATAACAAGATCTTAAAAGGGTGCATAAATATCCGTATACAAATTTATTTAGATAGACTCAGAGTAGTTTATTTTGAATATAAAGTAATTTGGATTACCTAGCTGTTTATTATTTGTGCTAAATAAGGAGATTTTCTAAGTATTCATTCCTGAAGCATAGGTAGAGTGAGATTGATTTTTTCTGAGTTCAAAGGAATAAGAATAATCCAAAAATGGCTGCTTAAAGTAATAGACATGGATTCAAGGATTTAGATACCTCATTCACTTAATTAAGATTACTCTGCTTCCTGCTCTTACCCCCGCTCACTTGATACTTTAAAAAGTGGTTTTCCGTCCCTTTTAAAAATTGGCAAGAGGTCTATGGACTACTATATTAGATTTGTCTGGTGGATGCGACCCCGAATAATCAACTAGCAGTGTTGTGTTTTTTTCAAAAAGGAGGCAGCGATGAACATTAGGTTTACCCTTGATATGCGGGATGTCCCGCATGTATTAACCAAGGAGCACTAAGACAAAAAACCATCAACTTCCAAGAATAGGAAAAGGAATAGAACACACTTATGGATAATATAATATTACGCAAATTTACAATCAATCCAATTACGGTAATGGTTACTCTTTATTTGGGCTTTACTGCCACCGTTGTTTGTGCCCAAGAAATTGAAGAAGAGATAGAAACAATGCGCCTGGAAACCATTACGGTCATAGCGCAAAAACGCAAACAAAATATGCAAGATGTACCAGTATCGGTTACTGCGATTTCTGGTAAAAAATTGGCTGAGTCCGTGCTAAAGGATATATATGATGTAACGACCAGTGTCCCGGCCTTGACCGCTTTTCAAAATCAGAATGCCACCAATTCAAGCTTTTCAATACGTGGGATCGGTACCTCGTCACAAAACTTCGGCTTAGAGTCGTCCGTCGGCCTATACGTAGATGGCGTATATCGCGCACGGCAAAACTCTATGATCAACAATCTTGTGGATGTTGAGGCAGTCGAAGTGTTGCGAGGTCCTCAAGGAACCTTATTTGGTAAAAATACACCATCGGGTGCAATTTTGGTGCGCACGGCATCACCAACTCATCAAGGAGCTAATAATTTCATCGAAGCAACAATCGGTAATTACGGCTTGGTTAATTATTCGGCTGGGGCATCAATATCGGCCATCGAAAATATCTTAGCTTTTCGTGTGACGGCGTTTGGGAGTGAGCGGGACGGCATCGTTAGCGAGGTCAACACCGATGATAACATATTAAACGATAGAGATCGTTGGGGGATAAGGCTGCAAACCCTCTTTACGCCGAATAATGATATATCGGTGCGCATTATTGCAGATTATTCAGAAATTAATGAAATTTGCTGTGCCGCACCAGTACAGGTAAGTAACCTGAAGGCGATGGGGATTGAGGGCAAGTTTGGCTCGGACAGTCTGTTATCACAAGCTCCGTTTAATGGGACTATTTTTGACGCAGATGACTTTTTTGAACGAAAGGTGGCGCTATCTTTTTTACCAGAATCAACGATGAAAGACAGCGGTGTGTCAGCCGAAATAAGCTGGGATATCGATAACCAATACACCCTAGTCTCCATCTCAGCTTTGCGCAGCTTTGACGCACTGGATAATATTGATACAGATTTCACCGATGCTGAATTGTTTGGCACTCAAAATGATTCGCAGCAAGGTTCATTTTCACAAGAGTTACGCCTTGATTACAGCAGTGACAAGGTGAATGGCATTCTTGGCGCCTATTATTTTAGGCAGAATTTAGATCTTGATTATAGCTTGTATACCAGTGATCAATTTAACCAGTTTTTCCTGTCAGGCTTCTCTCAGGGTGTGTTTACTGAGCTTCTTGCTGGGATTGATGCACTGAGTACAGCAAGTAATGGACTGATTGCACCCTCTTCTGCACCTGCTCCTGCCTTTTCGGCTTTTGACCATAGGGCTGAACAGAAACATGAAAGTTATGCCATTTTCGGACAAGTCGATTACCAACTATCTGAAAAATTCACCCTAACCGCTGGATTGCGTTACACGGATGAAAGCAAAGATCTGTCAACCATTTTTAGTGAAAATCTCCCCGGAAACCTAGCCTTTCCTACATTCTTTTCTTCGGTGGGTGATGCCGCTAATCCGGCGTCAATTGTGCCTGGCACATTGCTTTATGGGGCCGGTGTGGCTGGCAATGTGCTAGCAGGAATTACGGATAACACTATCGATATCACAAGCCCTGAAGGCCAGTTAGCACTTGCAGCCCTAGTACCATTTCAAAGCTTAGGTTGGGGATTTAAACCACTGGGCGCTATCACGTCAGACAAGTCAGATATCAATGATACCTTAAACGATGACCAACTAACCGGCACCTTAAAACTAAGTTATGAGGCTGACCGACATACCTTTTTATATGCTTCTTACGGCACAGGATATAAGTCTGGAGGGACAAATACTGACCGGATAGCAGAAGGTTTTAACCCTATTTTTGCAGCAGAAACCTCTCAAGCTCTAGAAGTGGGGATAAAGCAGGATTTTCCGGAACAAGATCTGCGGATCAACGTCGCAGCCCATTACACCACAGTGAACGATTTTCAAGCCAATACATTTACCGGCTCGGGTTTTAACCTGCAAAACGCGGGTGACTATAAGACTTCAGGTTTAGAAGTGGAACTCTCTTGGCTTCCTACCGATACAGTGGAGGTTAATTTTGTCTATGCGCGGGTGAATGCTGAATATGATAACTTTATGCGAGGAAATTGTTGGACTGCTTTTACTTGGCATACAGGTATAACTGACCCTAGTCAGGAGAGCTCAGATCCAGCAGCCCCTAATCCATATTGTAACCGTTCAGGTGACCGCCCAGTAGGTGAACCTGAAGATTATGCGATGATTCAGCTTAAAAAAGACTTCACTATTAGTGAATACGTCACTAGTTATGTGGTAGCCGAATTCAGCTACACGGGTGACATCATTTTGGAAGGCAGCAATGACCCCTTGGCCGTACAAGATTCATACAGCTTGCTCAATTTGCGTCTTTTTATGAACTTTGCTCAATATGATATGGATGTGATTATTTGGGGGCGTAATGTTCTAAATGAAGAATATATTAAACGCACCAGCTTCAATTCCCCTTTACAAGAAGGGAAACTCAACGCCTATGTATCCGATCCGGCCACTTTTGGGATGACACTAAGGAAACGCTTTTAGTAGGCAAACCGCTTTGTATCCATCACTAAGTAAGTCATTGGCTAGGTAGATTGATATTAATAATAACAGCCGGCATTTGCCGGTTGTTTTTCGTCTTAAACAGAATGGACAATGTATATTTGATAATAAGGTCGGCATATTTGTTTTACTGCCAGCGTGCATTCCTTGCATCGTCTATGTAACTTCGCGTTTTGGTCACAAAAGGATGATCCTCAGCAAAGATTTCGAGCCCACTTTGCAAGGCTAATTCATAATATTTAATGGCTTTTTTATACTGCCCTTTTGCCTGCCATGCACTGCCCAAATTAGAACGGGTTGTCGCCACCGAGGGGTGATTCTCACCAAAGTAAGTTAGCCAATTATCTAGAGCTAACTCATAATATTTAATGGCTTTGCCGTACTGTCTTTTTGCTTGCCATGCACTGCCTAAATTACTGCGAGTAGTGGCCACTTTTGGATGATTGTCATCCAAGATGAGCATATAAGTGGTTAGGGCCAGTTCATAAAATTCAATGGCCTTGTCATACTGTCCTTTTGCCTGCCATGTACTGCCCAAATTATTCTGCCTAATAGCCACCGAGGGATGATCTTTACCAAAGACAAGCACGCCACTTCTAAGGGCCAGTTCATAATATTCAATGGCTTTGTCATACTGACCCATAGCTTTGAATACACTGCCTAAATTACTGCGCCTTTTAGCTATTGAAGGGTGATCCTCACCAAAATGTTTAATCCCTCCTTCAAGGGCTAATTGATAATATTTAAGCGCCTTGTCATACTGGCCAAGTGATTCCCAGGCGCTACCTAAATTACTTCGCCTAATCGCGACAGATGGATGATCTTCTCCAAAGGTCCTGATACCACTGACGAGGGCTAATTGATAATATTCAATCGCTTTGTCATACTGGCCTTTTGCCGACCACAAACTGCCTAAATTACTACGCCGAATGGCCACCGAGGGATGCTCTTCACCAAAGGTAGTCATGCCACTATCGAGGGACTGTTCATAATATTCAATGGCTCGATTGTACTGGCCTTTGGCTTTTAATATTTGGCCCAAATTACTGCGCGTTTCAGCCACATCAGGATGATCTGCACCTAAGGTTTGTATATTACTGACCAGTGCCTGCTCGTAATATTCAATCGCTTTATCGTATTGTCCTTTTGCCTGCCACAGACTGCCAAGATGACTCCGCGTGCTCGCCACAACAGGATGCTGCTCACCAAAAATTTTACGAGCACTTTTTAGCGCCAGTTCATAATATTCGCGGGCTTTGTCGTACTGCCCTTGCGCCTGCCATGCACTGCCCAAATGATTGCGCGTTTTTGCTATTTCAGGATGCTCTTCACCTAACATTTGTATATTACTGGCCAATGCCTGCTCGTAATATTCAATCGCATTGTCGTATTGGCCTCTTGCCTGCCACAGACTGCCTAGATGACTCCGTGTGTTCGCCACAACCGGATGCTGCTCACCAAACGTTTTACGAACACTTTTCAGCGCCAGTTCATAATATTCGCGGGCTTTGTCGTACTGCCCTTGTGCCTGCCATGCAGTGCCTAAATTATTGCGCGTTTTTGCTATTTCAGGATGCTCTTCACCTAACATTTGTATATTACTGGCTAAGGCCTGCTCATAAAATTCGATGGCTTTATCGTATTGGCCTTTTTCCTGCCACAGACTACCTAAATGACTCCCCGTGCTCGCCACAAAAGGATGCTGATCTCCAAACGTTTTACGAGCACTTTTCAGCGCCAGTTCATAATATTCGCGGGCTTTGTCGTACTGCCCTTGTGCCTGCCATGCACGGCCCAAATTACTGTGCGTTTTTGCCACTTCTGGGTGATCGTCTCCAAAGGTAAGAAGATCTTGTTTCAAAGCCAAATCGTAATATTCAATCGCCTTGACAAACTGGCCTTTTGCTTGCCATAGACTGCCAATGAGCCTGCGCGTAACAGCTACATCTGGATGTGCCTCACCAAAGGTTTGCATATCACTTGCCAGAGCCTGCCCATAATATTCCATAGCTTTAACATACAGCCCTTTTTCCTGACATACGCTGCCTAGTAGCCTGCGTGTGCTCGCCACATCAGGGTGACCTTCACCAAAAGTTTGGAGGCTGCTGGCCAAGGCCAGCTCATATAATTTAATGGCTTTATCGTATTGGCCTTTTGCATGCCAAAGACTACCTAGTAGTCTGTGCGTAACCGCTACATTTGGATGTGCCATACCAAAGGTTTGTATATCACTTGCCAAAGCCTGCCCATAATATTCCATGGATTTTCCATACTGACCTTTTTCCTGCCATGCTCTTCCAAGGTACCTGCGTGTGCTCGCTACCTCGGGGTGATCATCACCAAAGGTAAGAGTATTAATGGCAAGCGCCCTTTCATAATGCACAATAGCTTTGGCATACTCACCTTTTGCCATCCATGTATTGCCTAAGCTATTAAGCATCATCGCCACAGAGGCATGGTTTTGACCAAGCGTACGAAGACTGCTGGCGAGTGCCAACTCGTAATAATAAATCGCTTTGCTATATTGCCCTAGTGCCTGCCAGACCCTGCCTAACTTATTGCGTCTGGTGGCCACGGTGGGATGATTTTCACCTAGGTTGATAATGCCTCTTTCTAGGGCCAATTCGTAATACTTGATAGCTATTTTGTAATGACCTTTGGCTTCCCAGGCACTGCCTAAATTACTGCGCCTGATGGCCACAGAGGGATGCGTCTCACCGTAGTTAAGGATCCCAATTTTAAGGGCCAAATCATAATAGTGAATGGCTTTGTCATAGTCGCCTTTGGCCTGCAAGACCAAACCAATATTACTGTGTATTTTTGCCACAAGGGAGGGGTTTTGATCAACGTTAAGGAGACTGCTGGCTAATGCCAAATCATAATAATGAATGGCTTTGTCATAGTGACCTTTGGCATGCCATGCCAGCCCCAAATTACTTCGCGTTTTTGCCACTTCAAGATGATCTTCACCAAAGTTTTTTAGACCACTGGCCAGAGCTAATTCATAATAAACAATAGCTTTGTCGTATTGACCTTTGGCTTTCCATGCCAGAGCCAAATTATTGCGAGTGGTCGCCACATTTGGATGTGCTTCACCGAAGCTATCAATGTCACTGGTAAGCGCTTGCTGAAAATTTTCTATGGCTTTGTCGTATTCACCTTTTGCATACCATGAACTGCCTGATTGACTGCTTGTAACTGAATTGGTTGTTTGGTCTTGATCACCTTTAACTGGTGATGCCGCGACTGTATAAACCGCAACTATCAGAGCAAATAACGTCCTTCTTGTGGTTTTTAGAGAAAATTGCAACCCTCTCCTTGTTTGCCGTTCATGTTCAACTAAATTTTTGTGCTGGCCATTATATTTTCCGTTCATACGCCCTAATTACCTAATTGTTTACTTAACCTTTTCTAAAAGCTGAAAAAGTTATAGCTGACGCAGCTAAAGAAAAGTAGCTTCTTTCTTTACTTAACTTTGTCAATATATAACATCGTTTTTGTGAGTATTTCAAAAAAAAAGAATCAATACCTTATATTACATAGAAGTATCCGAGACACAGCATCCTAGCACTTACATCTTTTATCTTAGTAAGCCTTGTCAAAATGTCTATCATTTATTGAATTGAACCCCATCAGAGATGTGTAACCTGAACTCAGATTATGTAGTGTTTAATGGCGGCAACTCGTATGCTGATCAATTTATCGAGTAATGGTTTCGTCAGTGAAATGACCTTGGTCACGATTGCTGTTCTGAGCTGCTGTTCTGAACTTAGGCATTGGTTACAAAAGCGGGTAGCCAAAATCACTTGAAAAGCGTACACTTATCAAGAAATTCTTCTTACATCACCTTAAAAGCGAATAAAGATGCCTAACAAGTCTAATGATTTTTGCTGTGAACACGGTGGTAAGCGCAACGGTTGCGGTCGCAAGCCCGGTGTGAAAACTCAGCCCATTCGCTTGCCTACATGGTTGCTTGAACAATTGAGTAAAGAAGGAGACCCAAGACAGCTGATTATCGAGGCCTGCCTTGCGCGACGTCCA
>Ga0307488_10003644_pt1 | contig 12840 bp, 16 predicted proteins | sample SB02metaG_FD_202248 | JGI IMG/M metagenome (GOLD analysis project Ga0307488, IMG submission 202248) | Sea-ice brine microbial communities from Beaufort Sea near Barrow, Alaska, United States - SB 0.2 | ecosystem: Environmental > Aquatic > Marine > Coastal | place: USA: Alaska | collected...
AAGAACAACAATTCACGTTTGCTAGTAGGCACTTCATATTGAACATATGTGCCTAACTTTTTAGCTTCAGATCTTGTGCCAGCCCATTGACCTTTTGGTGTAGTATATAATCGCATTTTATTCTCCTAAGTTAATGTTAATTAAATAATCCAGATAAACTATAATCTCTGGAAGATGTACGGCGGCTAGGGCAAATAATGCCATAGCCAATCCGTCTTTGATCATTGTGATGTTCATTACCAATCCTCACCATTGATTTTTACTTTTGTAGGGCGCTGGATAATAGTTTGCTTAACACCATCGCGCTCGCCATGCTCTTTAATTTTTGCCATGCAAGTTACATCAGTACCTTTTTTTGACCAGCCATTAGATCCTTTATAGATAACGATGTCATTATTCTCATCGCGGCATATGTTAATGTATGTCGTGCCGTAATATCCTTCCAGAGCCACAACGTGCTGTACTGTTAGGCTGAACGCCTGACGTTCACCAACAACGCCCACCCACTTACAGTCAGCGTCAGCCGCTTGGCGCTCGGCAACCAGAGCCGCACGTTTGTCAATAATTTTTACAACAGCATTGCGCTGGCCTTCAGTTAAAGATCCATAGTCATTTAATGCTGTTTCCATTTTGCCAAGAAAGCTATCTGCATTATCATAGCTAGATCCAGCTAGAAATTCTGTAATTTCCTGCGCTCGCTCATCATTAGCGTAAAACTTTTTAGCCCTGCTTTTTCTAGCATTGGCTTTTATGCTTGCCTCAACTGCGGCTACATATCTTGGGTTATCCCATTTATCGTGATAATCATTCTCGTGCCAGCCCATGTTAATCTCCATTTGTGTTTATGTTTATTTAAGTAGAATAACAGGTATTCAGATGGCGTCAAGCGAAAAATATATCTTTTATATATCATTATGTTGTTGACGCCATCTGTCAGTCTGCTATTATAAGGTGTAACATAAACACAAACGAGGAGATTTGTTATGACTGACTTTAATTATAATGACGGCGGACGTGTCGCATCAGGCCGTAAGGGTATAACTGGTGATTGTGCAGTACGCGCAATGGCAATTGCTTTAGAATTGGATTACGATGCTTGCTATAAAGAAATAGCTCAAGCCAATAAAAACATTGGTTTAGCTAAGTCTGCTAGTCGAGGCGTTTATAAAGAAGTATATGACGCAATTTTAAAACGTCATGGGTGGGTCTGGCACTCAGCGCCAAAGTTTAAAGGTGTGAAAGCCAGAGCCGAGGATATGCCTGACGGCGTTGTCATAGCTAGACAAGCTAGGCATTTTGTGGCTGTAATTGATGGAGCTGTTAACGATATATGGAACTGCTCCCACAAAATGGTTTACGGCTATTGGGCTAAGGTATAATTAATAAGCACTGTGGCTCAGGTCGCAGTGTTTAGATAATTAAACCAAGGAGAGTACAAATGGTTGATAAGAGAGTATTAATTAATTTTAGCGAGGCGCAGTATGAAGCTGTTGCTGAGGCCGCCAATAAATCGGCTCTTAGTTTTAATGCGTTTGTCAGGATGGCATCTTATATGGCGGCGTCCAAAGCTGGCGTTGAAGTTGCAAAGCCAGAGGAAGATGAATGATTGTTGTCGGTGTAGATTGTGGTTTCTCTGGAGCGATTGCACATTATTGCACGCGCACTAAAGATCTGGATGTCATCGATATGCCTGTCATCTTAAACTCAAAGGGCAAAAACGAAATTGATATTCATTCGTTATTACATTTGTTAGAACCAGAGGCTAAAGATCGTATGGCTGTAGTTGAACAGGTGGCATCACGTCCTAATCAATCGTCGGTTGCCACATTTAGATTTGGTATGGGATATGGTGCATTGATTGCATGTGTGGCGGCTAACAAAACGCCAATGCATTTAGTCACGCCTCAGAAATGGAAGAAACACTTTGGCCTGACATCTGACAAAGATACCAGCCGCCAATTGGCAATGCAGAGATTTCCTGATTATGCTGAGAAGTTTGTCAGGAAGAAAGATGATGGTCGCGCTGAAGCGGCACTCATTGCGCTATATGGCGCAGAAGTTTTAAACAAGTAAATTAGGAGAATACAAATGCAGATAATACCCAGCGAAATGCTGTCTAACAAGGCATACCACGAACTGCCTGCAATCTCGTCAAGCGCTGTGAAAGCAGTTGCAACGTCATCACTATATCATTGGAAAAACTCTAAGTTTAATTCCACGCCAGCCATGATCTTAGGATCTGCGTTTCACGCTATGGTGTTAGAGGCAGAGAAAGGGCTTGTGATTAATTCAGAACTATCACGGCGTGGTAGCAAGGCTTGGAAAGAGCAGGAAGAGTTGCTTAAAGATGACCAGATACTGCTACCAGAGGCCGAGTTTCATCAATGTAGCGAGATGCGTCAAGGTTGCTTAAAAAACAAAATGGCAAGGAAGTTATTAACTAACAAAGATCTGCTGGCTGAATACAGCTTCATAGTAACATGCCCAGAGACAAAATTAGAACTCAAATGCCGCCCCGATGCTTTGCTAAAAGAAGCTGGCATAGTAATAGACCTAAAGTCATGCTTGGACGCATCTTATCGCGGCTTTGATAAGGCTGTGAGAAATTTCCGCTACGATTTGCAGGCATGTTTTTATCGTTACGTCTTAAAGCTATGCGGATACGAAACTACAAATTTTATATTTATTGCTACTGAAAAAGGTTCATACGCTACAGCCTGCTATGAGATGTCAGATAAATACAATAAATATGCTGAGGCAGAGATGTTTAAGACATTGCGAAAAATAAAAGTGGCACAAGACACAAACACTTTTGATACTGGATGGCCTGAGCTGGATACAATTAATCTTCCAGCTTATCTTGATGAAGATCACGGCTTATAAACTAATCCCAGCGTAGGGGTGCTACGCACAATAAAAGGAGTTGCCAAATGCAACATATAATAAACGGCGTTAGTGCGCTATATCCAAGACTAAATCAAACATACAGATTTGATCAGGAAGAGTACAAATCTCAAAAGTGTGAACCCACTGCTGAGGGGGCGGCTTACGAGATGTCATTTAACTTAACTGGTGAGCAGTGTAAGGAGCTGAATACGATCTGTATGCAGGCATATAAAAATGCGGCGGCGTTAGAAACCAGCAAACGCAAATGGCCTGAGCAACCACTGAGCTTGCCATACAAGAGAGATGACAACAAAGAAGGTCATTGGATCGGTAAGGCAAAGTTAAAAGGCGCTTACTCTGGTGAGGCTACAAACCCACCACGTCAAGTTGATGCATCTCGCAAGAAATTGCCTGACGGATTTGAGCTGACATCTGGTTCAACTGTAAATATCGCAGTGACAGTCGTGCCGTACAATACAGGCACAATTAATGGCGTATCTCTGAGATTACGAGCAGTGCAAGTTCTGGAGCTGGCAGAAAAGCAGGAAGCAGATGATCCGTTCACTGAAGTTGCTGGTGGGTTTTCTGGTGGAGCAACACCAGTAAATGGCGTTGAGCATGATCCATTTGGATTACCGCCAGCTAAACCAGCACAATCAAATGATCTGGAAGATGAAATTCCATTTTAAATTAATCACAGCGTTAGACAGAACTCATTGAGGTTTTGTCTAACGGACACGACAGGACATTTGAGAGACATGTCCACTATGTCCGAGACAGGACAAGACAAAAGCAGGACATGTCCACCATGTCCGATAAACTGAGGAAGGGATAAAATGCAAAATACTAAATACCCAAATGCGAGCTGGGATCAATACTCAAGCAAAATAATAGCCGCATTATCATTGAAGAAAACTGCAATTGGCGAGTATCATGGATCTTGTCCAGTATGCCAAGGCGTAGATCGTTTCTGGATCAGGGAAGATGCTCAGAACTGCGTTATGGTGAGCTGTCGTAAATGCTCCGACTTTGCTGGCATAAAGGACGCGCTAAGAAACCAGAATTTGTGGCCTGACGAAAATGAGAAGCCAATGAAAAAGGAATACAGCATAAGCTGGCCTGAGCAACAGCCAGAGGCCACGCATCCATACCTGATCAAGAAAAAGATCGGGCTAGGTAACGCTGTGATCAATGGCAACATGCTGGTGATCCCAGTGATAGATCCAAAAGGCAAACGTGTTGGTGTTCAGAATATTGATCCAGCAGGATCAAAGAAATTTTCTGCTGGTATGCCAGTAACTGGTAATTTCAGCGTGATTGGCGGCAAGCTAGATGATCTGGTTTATGTTTGTGAGGGCTGGGCGACTGCAATGTCAGTCAATATGGCGACAGGCAGGCCAGCAGTGTTTGCATTATCTGCTGGTAATATGACTGCTGTGATAGGTGAGCTTTACGAGGCACGCCCAAATTTACGCATCGTGGTGGCTGGTGATAATGACGAGGCAGGCATGAAGGCCATTGAGAAGTGCGTTAATGATCATAATGTGCAATCTGTCGTTCCTGACGTGGACGGCTGGGATTTCTCTGATATGTGGATTAATCGTGGAAAAGAGGCCACAGCTAAAGCTCTGGAAATCAAGAGCCTGTTAAGCCAAGTATTCTTCCCTGACGACGCTGTGGCTCAGTTAGATAGAAGTTATCTAATTAAGGGCTGGTTTGGTCAGGGGCAATTGTCGATGGTGTATGGCGCATCTAATGTTGGTAAATCGTTTTTCGTGCAGGATATTGCTTGGCATGTCTCGGCAAATCAAGATTGGCATGGAAACAAAGTTAAGGGTGGCGTGGTGCTATTCTTGGCTCTGGAAGGCGGCACAACCACGCACAATCGTATTGTTGCACTTAAACAGCAGTATCCAGAGCATAAGGACGTGAAGCTGGCTGTGAGGCCATTGCCACTCAATTTGCTGGATGGTGAAGTTGACGTGAATAAGATCGTGGATTTATGTGAGGAAATCAAAAGAATACATGGAAGCATTGCAATGATTGTCGTGGACACGCTTTCTCGGTCAATGCCTGCTGGCGATGAAAATTCTCCTGCAAGTGCAACTGCTGTGATTTCTGCTGTGGATAAGATAAGAGCCACAACAAGCGCACATCTTATGCTGGTGCATCACTCTGGCAAAAATCTGGAAGCAAAGGCTCGTGGTCACAGCTCATTGCGTGCGGCTGTGGAAACTGAGATAGAGCTGAGTTATGATGAGGCGACAGGTTTGCGAACTGCATTGGCTACCAAGCAAAGAGATCTGGAAGGCGGCAGGAAGTTTTACTTTAAGCTGAAGGTGATTGAGCTGGGCAATGACATGGATGGTGATCCAGTTACGACTTGCGTGATTATACCAGCCAGCAGTGATGACGTTGAGAAGGCAAACAAGAAAGCCATCAAAGGCAAGAACCAGATCTTATTTAAGACGTGCTTTAAGCAACTAAGAGGCGAGGGTATAGGTATGTCTAATCCTGCTGGTGTGGGCTGGCCTGAGCCAAGATCATTCTGGGTTATTAAAGAGGAAGACATAAAGAAGCATTTTATGGGCAAAGTATCTGGCGTAGCTAACCCATCACAAACCTACAAGCAGTCAATTGCTGGCCTAACCAGCGCTGGTCATATTGTCCAAAATGAGGGCTACATATGGTTCTGTGATGATTTCGGGAAAGTGAGCTAAAATGCATACTACTAATCACCTACTAATTAGCATTAGTAACAACAATATCAAACACTTAGCACAACAACTACTAATACCAATTAGTATATCGTAACCAATCTACTACTAATACTATATACCTTTAGGTATAGTATATTAGTATGTAGTTAACTGAATAGTATGAGTAAGGTAAAATCGGGGTTAAGAATAATTAAACAAGAGAAGAATAAAAAGATAAACAAATGTCCAGCTTGGTGGCAAGCGAGGGACGAGCGAGGGGAACGGAGTTTTAACAATGGGTAAACAAATGAATGATAATGGATCAACAAGATCTGAGGTGCTGGACACAGCCAAGCAATTGATCACTGGTGATCGTGCTAGGCAATATGGTTCGGCTGAAGATAACTTTAGGTGTATTGCAAGCATGTGGACGGCTTACACTGGCGCACGCATAAATGCATCTGACGTGGCAAACATGATGGCCTTACTGAAGATTGCGAGGTTGCGTAATGGCTCGCATGAAGACAGCTCTGTCGATGGATGCGGATACCTCGCACTGGCTCACGAGCTGACAAAAGAGGTTGTATAGACTTGAACTGGAGCAATCCATGAGGCATACTATGGCTAGTGGGTTCTCCTCCCAATCAGGCATATTGTTTTTTTGCATTTTCAATATGCTATCCCACTAAACTAGGGCGTGTAGCTTCTCCTCCTTTCTTAGCTACACGTCCGTCTTTTACAGGTTAGGCAGATGTCAGAGTTTGTGATTAAGTTAACATTAGATTTACATTGCGCTGACAGCGATGATGCAGACATGGAGCTTAATGAACTATGCGATTACATTACTGATAGGCTTACTGTCGTGCCAGCTCAAACTGTATTGCAATCATTGGCTGAGGCACTGATAGAATTACATGAGCAAGTGCTAGAAGAAACGCATGGAACAGTACATTAATGATTGGTAGCTTATGTATGAAACGAATACCGATGCGTCGTCGCAGGGGCGCGAGCGCGTAACAAATCGCAAATCTTCTGTCAATACTTTCTGATTATCTGAAAGTTAACATAATAGATATTATCGGACATTAGGTGTGCAAATGCCTGTTTATGTAATGATTACAATAGCTTAGATGATTTCATAGCAATATACAGGCAATCTGAGCTATGCGTTGTTCTATTTATATGAAACTAGATATATTTAGCCCCCCCCTCTGAGCATTGGACGGGGGGGTGCGTTTGCTATGTTTTCACGCACACGGATGACCCCCTACACCCCCTTGCAATATAACGCTTATCTATTGTAAAATTTAAAAAAAATTGGAGAATAATATGGCTGGAAAAGCGTTACGCAGGAAGATCCTTTCTGACGTGCAAGAGAAAGGTGGCGTTGATTATCTGTTTGAGCAAATCGCATCAGGCAATACTTTAACGAAAATGGCTGTAGAATATGGATGCTCTAGGCAATACTTAGGCTCATCACTGAATAAAGTGCCAGAATATGAGAAGGCCATGAATGAAGCCAGACGCCACGCCGCAGATGCCCTCGTCGAGCAGGGTTTAACAATGGTAGATAATTTGGATGGCGGCTCAACCAGCAGTGAAATAGCCGCCACGCGAGAGAAGGTGCAGTGGCGTAAATTTATGGCAAGCTCGTATAACCAAGATAGATATGGCACGAGGCCACAAACAAACGTAAATATCTCAGTTGGCGACATGCACCTAGACGCCCTACGCAAAGTTAATTCTGACTTGGCGGCTATCCATAAAGAAGATTTGGAGCGTGAAGCCAAGACGATTGACGCAGATTATGAGGATGTATCAGATGAGTGATAACCCATTAACAGAGTTTGTCCTGCGTTACAGAGATGATCCAGTGCTATTTGTCAAAGAGGTGCTGGGCGCTACGCCATACGATTATCAGGAAGAGTTTCTCAATGCCATTGCATCTGGCGAGCGCAAGATGTCTGTCAGATCTGGGCATGGTACAGGAAAATCAACGTCGGCATCTTGGGCGATGCTTTGGTACTTACTTTTGCGTTTCCCAAATAAAGTTGTCGTCACAGCGCCCACGTCCAGCCAATTGTTTGACGCATTGTTTGCCGAGCTAAAACGATGGATTAACGAGTTGCCACCCCATCTACAGCAATTGATTACCACCAAATCAGATCGTGTAGAATTAACGTCAGCCGCATCCGAGGCATTTATATCTGCCAGAACGTCAAGAGCTGAAACACCAGAGGCATTAGCTGGAGTACACTCAGAGAATGTTCTATTGGTAGTTGATGAGGCGTCTGGTGTGCCTGAGAAAGTTTTCGAAGCGGCGGCTGGGTCAATGTCTGGTCACAGCGCAACCACGCTATTATTGTCAAACCCGACGAGATCTTCTGGCACATTTTACGAAACGCAAACTAGATTATCAAAGAGCTGGTGGACGAGGCGGTGGTCATGCATCGACAGCCCTCTTGTGTCTACAGAGTTTGTTGAGGAGATGCGTGAGCGATATGGAGAGGAAAGCAACGCATTTCGCATACGTGTGCTTGGCGAATTTCCGTTAGCTGACGACGATACGATAATTCCGTTTCACTTGGCACAAAGCGCAATACATAGAGATATTGAGATAACGCCAGACAAAAAGCCAATCTGGGGATTAGACGTTGCCAGATTTGGAACTGACAAAACTGCATTATGTAAGAGGTACGGCAATGTCGTCACAGATATTGAGGCGTGGCAGGGATTGGATCTCATGCAAACTGTGGGTCGAGTTATGGCGGAATATGAAAGTTTACAGCCAAGTCTACGCCCAAGCGAAATACTTGTAGATAGCATTGGTGTTGGCGGCGGTGTAGTTGATAGACTGCGTGAGCTGGGTATGCCTGTTCGTGGCATTAATGTTGGCGAAGCTCCAGCGCTGGGCAAGACTTACATGAATTTGCGTAGCGAGCTATGGTTTAAGACAAAAGGCTGGCTGGAAGATAGATCCTGCAAGTTGCCAAAGGACGAACAGTTATTAGCCGAATTGACCAGCATTAGGTATAGCTTCACGTCGTCAGGCAAGTTGAAGGCTGAGGGTAAAGACACAATGCGTAAGCGTGGCCTAAAATCACCAGATCTTGCAGATGCATTATGTTTGACTATGGCCTCAGATGCGACAACAGCATTATCTGGCAATAATAATAATTGGAATAAATCCATCAGGCGAAATTTAAAGGGAATTGCTTGAAAAAAAAATTTTCAAATTTATCACCCAAGATGAAAAATTTAATGATGGCTAAGTGGATTAGGCAATATGTCCAGCTTGGCTTGTCTTTGCCAGATGCACAACACGCGGCGCGGTGGAGATCTGGCGAGTGGAAGCTGTCAGAAAGAATGCGTAACGTACTGGCTAATATAGATGAATTGTGATATGTTCAGAAAATATATATATAAATAAGGCCAGACATGAATAGAGGCATATTAAACTTCCTCAATCAGTTGGATGAGGGCAAGCGTGGCAAGAGCAATAGCTTTGCCGAGCGTGTTGCAAATTTCTTGACGCCTAATGACGAATTTGAATATCGCGGCGGATTGCTCAGTAATATGGATGGATCTTCCGCGATGAACCGCATGGGTGAGAAGACGAGCTACGGCACGTTAGGCCAAGCCAATTATGCTGGCAATGATCCATCAACGCCTGCTGGGTATCACAAAATGCCAGATGGTAGCATGATGGCGGATAGCGAGATGTCTGAAGGTTATTCAATGCCTTACGGCGCACAACCAGATCAGCCCATTGAAATGTCAAAAATTTTACCAGCAGAAATAATACGAGCAATAGAAAACTCAGACTTTCCAGATAAGCAGGGGTTTGCCGTTTACCTAAGCCAAAAATTTAATGAATATCCAGATGGATATGATATGATTATGTCCCAGCCTGATGCCTTAGTTACAGCGTATCAAGCATATGAGATAGGAAAAACAGCAGGCAGGGCTTTAGCCTAGTGGGTTTGCTTGACCAAAATACATACCAAGGTGGGACAAACGCTCAATGGGCTGACTATGTAGACAGCTTAAAGGTAACGCCAATGAGCTTTACCCCAATGGACGCCGCAAAATTTATAGCTGAAGCCACGCCGATCATTGGTGATGCTATGGCGGCTAAGGAAATATACGACGAGTTACAAAAGCCAGAGCCTGATCTTAGATTAGTTGCAATTTTAGGTGGTGCGTCTTTAGTTGGCTTAATACCATTTATTGGTGACGCGGCTTCTCCTGCACTCAAGAAAGTAGGTAAGGGCTTACTTGATATGGTAGATCGTATTGAGGTTGACCCAAGTGTAATGGGTTCTAACTTTAGTAATTTTAAATTAAACCCAAAATCTAGTAATGTTCCACGCAATATGCCAGCAAATAATGTGTTGGATAAGGTTGATAATTTATCTAAAGAGCAGTTAGAAACTGCCGTTCCATTTACAAAAACTTCCAACTTTGCCCAACCTAGAGTTGGCGGTGGGCGAGCAAAAGATCCAGCATTATTTAACAGTTTTTCTACAAAAAAACAAACTGGCATTCCGCCTAGTGAGTGGGAAGTAAAAGGTCGAAAGATCACATCTGGAATAGAGACGCCAGATTACAAAACTGTTGAAGATATAAGAAAAGAGGGTTTTACTGATTTATTTGGCTTTACGGCAGATGGCACATACGCTGATACAATAGTAGATGAGTTTAATGGTATAAAACTTGATAGACCAGTAATGTTTGAAGGTGGTCACCAATATGGAGATGGTGGGCTTGGATTTGCCTCTGATGATGTAGCATTAAAGTCTAAGCAAAATGCATGGGCTAGAAATAAAGAAGCTGGTGGACGCGCAATAGTCACCCCACTTACAATGGGAGCAAAAGGCGGCGATTTTTCAGCTCACCAAGCTATGTTGGCGGCACAATCTATTTTATCAAACGCAGATAATATTAATCCTAACTTTGTGCCATTATCAGGTGCGGCTAAAAACAATAATAGACTTTTGCCAGAGGGAATGGGTTTACTTAACCCAGAATTAGAAAATTATCTTGCTGGTTTAAAGGGTGGAAAAAGATCTGCATTTGTAAGATCTTTAGATACATCACCAGCTCTTGAGGCAAATGTACCAAGTATGGGCGCTGTCAGGTGGGCTGGAACTGCTCCAGAGCTAACTGAAAAACCTTTACTTAGTGGCGGTTTTAGAATGTTTGAACCTGACATAGATGCTGATGGTTTATTAGATTACGGCAATCCACATTCAACATACAATGCATCAATTGGGCGTGTTGGAAATAATATGACAATGGGTGAAGTACGCCCTTGGTATTTGCAATTTCCTGATTTTGCCGTTCCAAGAATGATAGACAACACACCATCTGGCTCAAATATGTTAAATCCAAATGCTATGCCTAAAGAATTAAGATCAATGCAAATGAATCCTAATGTTTCTCAAAAAATAGATGATCAATACGAAGATATGAATATGATTTATAATGAAATATTAAAATCTCAAGGCAAAGACGCCGCAGATATGTATGCAATGGATGCCGCTTTAAACAGATACCAAATGCAGGGATTGTTAGATTATTAGAAAGATATACAGCGTAGGCTACTATCTCGTTAATAAATATGATATATAGAAATAAAACTAGGGGCTGAATAATGCCAATGACAACATACGCAGAGCTGAAAACTACACTCACAGATTTTTTAAATCGTGACGATCTTGCCTCTGTATCTAGCACATTTATAACTTTAGCTGAGACTGATCTAAATCGAAAGTTACGCCATTGGAAAATGGAAACTAGATCTACTGCTGAAATTGACACAAAATACAGCGCAATCCCTGCGGATCTTTTAGAGCCTATTCGATTTCACATTACGAGTGGCAACACAAACCCACTAGAATTAATATCACAAGCTGAATTACTTGACCGACAGTACAAGCGTGGAAATGTATCAGGCCAGCCACAATTCTATGCAATGACTGCTGGCGAGTTACAAGTGCATCCAGCGCCCGATGGTGTTTACGATGCGGAATTATATTATTATCAGAAAATCCCTGCATTATCTGACAGTAATACAACTAATTGGCTTCTGGGCGAATATCCAGATGCTTATTTATATGGAGCTTTGGTACACTCAGCCCCATATTTAAAAGAAGACGCTCGAATTACTACTTGGGCGGCTTTGTATCAAAGCGCTGTTGACGCTATAAACGCTGTCAGCGATCAAACTAAATACGGCGGCTCTGGTCGTCGTCTAAAAATAAGGGCATATTAAAATGAGTTTTTCTAATGAATTTGAAACAAGAGTATTAAACTATGTGTTTACTACATCATCTGTAACAAGGCCGACAACATGGCGTGTTGCATTATATACAAGCGCACCAAGCGATACTGGCGGCGGCACTGAAGTATCTGGCGGTGCATATGCACGTCAGGCTGTAACATTTTCTGTATCTGGTAACACAGCTACTAATTCTGGCGCTGTTGAGTATCCCACAGCCACAGCAGGCTATGGAACAGTAACGCACGTTGGTGTATTTGATGCGACAACAGGCGGTAACTTGATTGCATATGCGGCATTGTCTGCGTCTAAAGCTATTGCTACAGGCGACGTATTTCGCATCCCTGCTGGTGATTTAGATATTACTTTAGAGTAAATTAAATGACAGTTTACCGAGGCGGCTACGGCTACAGTCTATATGGCGAACATACATTCGGTTTTGATGGATCAGTCAAAGACGCCTCAATAACAATTTCACCAGCCGCAAGTGTTTCTGTGGCTGGGAATATAACTGCGCGTGGCACAGCAACAGTATCAGCCACATCAAGCGTAGCCACAACGCCAAACAATATTATAGGCGGAAGCGCCACATCCCAATCCACAACTGTAACAGGCGTTGGATTTAATCGTGTACGTGGTTCAAGCATATCAGTTGCAACTGTCTCTGCTGTTGTCTCTGAAGCGGCAAGAACTAGGAATGTTTCTGCTACAGTATCAACGACATCTAGCGTTAGTGCCTCATGTATAAGAAAACGCCTTGCATCCGCTACAGTATCAGCGACATCTAGCGTTAGTGCCTCATGCATACGAGAGCAAAATGCATCCGCTACAGTATCAGCGACATCTAGCGTTAGTGCCTCATGTATAAGAAAACGCCTTGCATCCGCTACAGTATCAGCGACATCTAGCGTTAGTGCCTCATGCATACGAGAGCAAAATGCATCTGCTACAGTATCAGCGACATCAAGTGTT
>Ga0307488_10003645_pt1 | contig 12840 bp, 11 predicted proteins | sample SB02metaG_FD_202248 | JGI IMG/M metagenome (GOLD analysis project Ga0307488, IMG submission 202248) | Sea-ice brine microbial communities from Beaufort Sea near Barrow, Alaska, United States - SB 0.2 | ecosystem: Environmental > Aquatic > Marine > Coastal | place: USA: Alaska | collected...
TCATTATTTGTTGTCAAAGACGTAAAAGTTGGAGAAAAAATATCAAATGAAAATGTGAGAAGCATTAGGCCTGGTTTTGGAATACACCCTAAATTTTTACATGATTTAATAGGAACAGAATTTACACAAAACTTAGAAAAAGGTACTCCTTTATTATTTGATTTTGTAACATAGAAAAATTCTTAAATGAACAAATTAAAAATTGTTGTCCTTGGTGAAATTCCAGAAGATTATCACCCCAATACACATATAGTATTATCATCAAATAGCTTTTCTAATTCAGAAAAATATATTGATGAAATTTCACAGATTAATAATACTTATTCAGATTTTGAATTAAAAAATGAAAATCAAAAATCAATAAATTATTATAACTTCTTAAGTGAAAAAATAGGAAAAAATTTAAATTTAAAACACAATTTAAATTTATCAGAAAAGTTCTGGAGAATTTTTTTTAATTCTTGGCTTATTTCACTTATCCAGGCTTGTATTGAAAGAGAAAAAGTCATTACTAATTTTATAGATAAACACAAAAATGATGAACTCCAAATCGAAATTCTTGAAATAAATGATGAATGGTATTTTAAAGATAGTCTAGATTTTTTAAAAAATGGTATTTCCAATAATCTATTTAACGAATGGTTATATTCTCAAATTTTAAAAAAGCAAATTCCTTCGAGATGGAAAGTTTCATATAAATACATAAACGCGAAAAGGAATTTCAGCATAAAAAAATCCTTAAATATTAAATCAATAATTAAAAACATTTTAGATTCATTATCTACAAGGTCTTCATTAGTATATGGTTTCAATTATTTTGATAAATTCTTTTTTTCATTACTTCTTACTTGGAAGAAGAAAGTTTCGGGTGTTAAAAAAGTAGAAATTAAAAAAGAAAATATTAATTGGTCTTTTAATTTTGAAATTGATATAATTGATAAACTATTTTTTGAATACACAAACAAATTGTCTCACATTAATATTAAAAAGGGTAAAAAGGGAAAACTTAAGCTTATTTCATCCAATGATTTGTTTTACAATTCAAATAAAATTATAGACTGTGCAAAAAGAGTCGAGGGTGGCGAATATTTAATAGGAACACAACATGGTGGGCATACATATGGATCTGCATCTATGGCAGGTTTTTTAAACACGGTTGAACTGAATAAATGTATTGAATTTTTTTCCTGGGGTTGGGATGTTTTTGATGGTACTTCGACCAAGTTACAACCTTTACCTAGCCCTTTTTTATCTAAATTTAATGATAAATATAAATGTGAAAATGATAAAATAATTTTAATAGGAACATCAATGCAACTTTTCCATAGAAGGTTTGAATCATTACCAACACCAAAAGAATATTTAAACTATAGGAATAATAAGTTTAATTTTATTTCAAAAATTAAATTACATAATGATTTATATAAAAATTTTTATTACAGGCCATATTTTCATGAAAATTCAGGGTTAAATGATTTAACTTTTTTTAAAGAAAAAATCGCAGATTTACTTATTTTAAAAGGTAATTTGCATAATGAGATCTTAAAATGTAAAATATTGATTTTGGATCACCCTGGAACTACCTTAAATATTGCTATGGCGGCTAATATACCTATACTCTGTTGTTGGAATAACGACTTTTTCAGATTGAACAAACAAGCAAGAAAAGATCTTTTACCACTCAAAAATAACAATATTTTTTTCGATAATTTTGATTTGTTATTTGATCATTTATATAGTATAAAAGATAATGTTTCTGGCTGGTGGCAATCAAAAGAGCTTCAACATTCAAGACTAACTTGGTGTAATAAGTATGCAAGAACATCAGACACCTGGAGAAAAGAATGGATAAATCAACTAATTAGAGTAAAATAGTATGAGTGAAGATTCTTTAAAAAAAAGATACTTTTATAAGTTATTAACTAATATTATTAGTTTGCCTATAGCGTTAGTAACTCAAGCTATAATTCCAAGAATTCTAGGCCCAATGAGCTATGGAAGCTATAGTTTTTTGACTGGATTTTTTTCTAGTATAATAGGGTTTTTAGATTCTGGGACATCAATTGGTTTTTATACTAAATTATCTCAGAGACAAAGTGAAAAGGGACTAATTAGTTTTTACTGGCAATTTGCACTATCAATTTTTGCTATTATAATATTATTGATATCCTCAATATTTATAATAGGAATAGATGATTTTGTTTGGCCTGATCAAACAGTCAAATATGTTTATTTGGGTCTGGTTTGGGCATGGTTGACATGGGTGTTTAGGATAGTGCAGAAAATATTGGATGCTAAAGGTTTCACACGGAAGAATGAGATTATTCGTTCAATACAAAAATTAGTATCATGTGTAGTTTTAATTTTTTTCTATTTTATAGGAAGTATTTCTTTAGAACATTTTTTTTACTTTCAATATGGCAGTATGTTTTTGTATATTCTATTATGTTATTTTTATTTTAACACGTTAAAAATAAAGTTATTTCCTAGAATTCAGGTTAATTATCTAGCGTACATAAAAGAGTTTTACGTTTACTCCGGACCGTTAATTATTGCTGCTTTTGTTGGTTTAATTGTTGCTCTATTAGATAGATGGTTTTTGCAAAATTTTTATGGTTCTTTAGAACAAGGTTATTACGGTTTGGCATACCAAGTTGGTGCTGTGTGTTTTTTGTTTTCAGGAGCAATGACACCAATTTTTACAAGAGAGTTTGCTGTAGCTCATGCAAATCAAAATATACATAAAAAGAAACAGTTGTTTTTTAAGTACGTTCCTTTATTATATTTTATAGCTGCATTTCTTTCCTTATTCATAACGTTACATGCAGAGACCGTTATGAAGTTAATGGGAGGTGATTCATATAAAGAAGCTGTTGTAGTCATTTCTATTATGGCTTTCTACCCAATTCATCAAACTTATGGTCAATTATGTGGCGCTGTTTTTTACTCAACAGATAACACAAAATTATATAGAAATATTGTGATTGTTACTATGTTGATTAGTTTACCTATATCATATTTTTTAATCGCGCCAAATAAGTATTATGGCTTAGGTTTTGCATCTGAAGGTTTGGCTCTAAAAATGGTTGTATCTCAATTAATAGCAGTCAATTTATTATTGTATTATGTAACTAGAATAATTAAAATAAATTTTTATAAATTTATTTTACACCAAATAATAGTATGTTTAATTTTGTTTTCATTGAGCTATTTTTCTAAGTGGATTTTCTTAGGGTTAGATATCCATTATTTCCTTAAATTTATGCTAAGCGGTTTATTTTATTTAATATCTGTTTTGTTATTAATAGTTATTAACCCTAAAATTATTTCCTGGAAAAGGAAAGATATGTATAAATTTATTTTAAATTTAAAAAATAAAATTGTTATTAGATGACTTGGAGAAAAATATTAAAAAAAATACGCTTATATTCAATTCAAGATTGGTTTTCTATCTTATATCAAAAAATTATTTTTGATGGAATTATAGGTAATTTTGATACGTTTTTTTTTAAATTTAAATGCTTTACATGGGGGGTTAACTTGGGATATAATTCTAAATGTTTTGGTAAAGTAATTATTATTAGAGCTCCACAAAGTGATATCATAATAGGTAATAACTGTTTACTTGTATCTTCATCTAAACGCTCTACTGCATCGTCAATATATGCCCCGACTAAACTTAGAACATTTTCATCATCTGCTAAAATTATTATAAAAGATAGCGTTGATCTTAATGGATGTTCTATCTCGTGTAGAAGTAAGCTAATTGAAATTGGAGAAGGTACCATGATCGCTCCGAATTGTACAATTATGGATTCTGATTTTCACGCTCTTTGGCCTCCAGAAGAAAGACGAAGTAATCCAGCTTTTGAGCGAGATAAATCTGTAATAATTGGTAAAAATGTTTGGATTGGTTCTCAATCTGTTATTTTAAAAGGCGTTAAAATTGGAGATAATAGTATTATTGGAGCAAGGAGTGTTGTAACTAAAGATGTACCAGAGAATTCCTTGGCAGTAGGAAACCCGGCGAGAATAATAAAAAAATTAGATAATTAAAAAATAAGTTATGAGTATAAAAATATTAGATTGTACATTGAGAGATGGTGGGTATGTTAATAATTGGGAGTTTAATAATGATCAGATCATCAATATTATTGATTCATTAACAGAATCTGGAGTAGAAAAAATTGAATGTGGATTTATATCTCACACTAAAGGTAAATTATTAGACTCCTCATTATACAAAAATATTGATGTTATTAATAATTTATTAAAATCAACCAAAAATAGTCTTAATACCCCTTCATACGTGTGTCTCATAAATTATGGAGAATGTGATATAAATGATTTTCCTGTTTGTTCAAAGAGCTCTAAGGTTGTTACAGATATTAGATTAGCATTCCATAAAGAAGATATTAATGGTGCGTTCAAAGATTGCCAGCTACTAATAAATAAAGGATATAATGTTTACGCTCAGCCAATGGTTTCTTTGCGATATTCTGATAAAGAATTAATTAATTTAATTGAAAAATTTAACGCGATTGAGATATACGCCATCTACATAGTAGATAGTTTTGGTAGTATGAATAATCTTGATTTTCAACGTTTATATCATTTGTTTTATAACAATGTTGCTGAAAATATAAAAATAGGATACCACGCTCATAATAACCTTCAGTTAGCCTTTTCAAACGCTATTCTTTTTACAGAAATTTCAAGAAATAAGGATATTATTATTGATTCTTCTGTTTACGGCATGGGTAGGGGAGCTGGAAATCTGAATACTGAACTTTTGGGCAGCTTTCTTAACGATAGCTTTTCTCGGAAATATAACATTATACCATTACTTGATATTATTGAGAGATACTTAAGCGCAATTCATAGAAAGAGTTTTTGGGGCTTTTCTCCTGCTCATTATTTATCAGCAGTTAATTATTGTCATCCAAATTATTCTTCTTTTTTAATTAATAAGAAACAACTTACTATTATACAGATTAGTGAAATACTCGAAGGTATTGATACTGACAGAAAAAGTAATTTTGATAAAAATTATATTGAAGAGTTATATATAAAATACAATTTTGATAAATCTCAGATAAAGAAGTTTAGTTTTCCGGATTTTAAATCAGAGAAAATACTTGTAGTTGCTTCTGGTAATTCTGTTATTATTGAAGAGGAAAAGCTTTTGGACTTTATTAAGCTGAATAAGCCTGTAATAATTTCAATGAATCATCTTACTAAGTCTATCAATTCAGATTATATCTTTTTTTCAAATCAAAGAAGGTTTAATCAATATGCATCAAGTGCAGATAAATCAAAAATTATTATTAGTTCAAATATTAATGAGGGACTTGATAATAAAATCGAATATATTGTTGATTATAAGGATGCTATAGAGATTAATTCTCGTGTTTCAGATAATGTAACAATGTTGTTTATTAGTAAGTTAATTATGGACGGTCATAAAGAAGTATTTATAGCTGGATTAGATGGTTATTCTTTGAATCATCAAAATTATTCTTACAATGAGAATTATAAAAATGATGAGAATGAAGCTTTTGAATTACAAAATAAAAGCATTTCTGAATCCCTCTCCATCCTTAATAAAAAAATTAATATTAAATTATTAACAACTTCAATTTTTAAATAAGGATGAAACAAAAAGTAGTAGGAATTATTCCTGCAAGATATAAGTCTACTAGGTATCCAGGAAAACCCTTGGTTAAGTTACTAGGAAAACCTATGATTATTTGGGTTGCAGAATTAACTGCCAAAGCATTAGGTAAAGAAAATGTTTATGTGGCAACGGAGGATATAAGAATAATGAGAGTTGTTGAAGATTTTGGTTTTCAGGCTATTATGACCCCTGGTGACTTATTGACGGGTACTGATAGAGTGGCATATGCTGCGAAAAATATAGATGCTGATATTTACCTAAATATTCAAGGAGACGAGCCTACTCTTGATCCTAAAAGTATAATTAAAGTTCTTGAGCATAAAATTTTGAATCCTAATTATATTGTAAATTCAATGACTAAATTGAATAAAGATGAGGATCCTAATAATATTAATATTCCAAAGGTAATAGTGAATAACAATAATGAAATGGTATATATGTCACGCATGGCAATACCAGGATATAAAGAGTATGCTAATTCACCCAAATATTATTTCAAACAAGTTTGTATTTATGCCTTTTCAAAAATGGAACTAGAGAGGTTTAGTTCATGTTCTAAAAAGGGTTCTTTGGAAAGACATGAGGATATTGAAATATTACGATTCTTGGATTTACATTTGCCAGTTAAAATGCTTGAAGTTAGTGGAAGAATATATGCTGTCGATGTGCCTGATGATGTGGCGGTTGTAGAAGGTGTTTTACTTAAAACAAATAAAATATGCTAATTGATATTAATAAATATGATTGTTTTATTTTTGACTGTGATGGTGTAATTCTAGATTCAAACAAGATTAAAACAGAAGCCTTTTTTTCATTGGCCCTCCCTTATGGTAAGGGAATAGCAAAATTATTAGTGGATTATCATACTCAGAATGGAGGCATTTCAAGATATCTTAAAATCAAGTATTTAATAGAAGGGTTACTTCGAAAGAAAGACCTCATACTCGAGGATAAACTTGTTAAGGAATACGGTGAACTTGTTTACCATGAACTTTTAAAGGCAAAGTATATTAATGGATTTATTAATTTTATTGAGACTCATGGAGAAAATAAAACTAATTTTATTCTCTCAGGAGGTGATCAAAATGAGTTAAATAAGGTCTTTCAGAATAGGAATACAAGTTCTTATTTCTCTAAAATATTAGGCAGCCCTGTTTCTAAATATGAAAATGTAGAAACAATACTTCCGAGAATTAAAGCCAATAAGACTATACTATTTGGAGATAGTAAATTAGATTATGAAGTAGCTAATTATTATGGTTTTAATTTTGTTTTTTTATATGGAAAATCTGAGTTCACTAATTGGGAAAAGTACTTTGAAAATAAGAATGTTATTTGTATTAAAAACTGGTTAGAAGTCCTTTAATTTCTCATACTTATGCAGAAAAAGCAGAAAGAATATATAGAAGAAAATTTTGATTTTTTAGTAGAATTGTATAATAGATATGTAAGGTTTATTTATAAAAATAAATCTACTCTAGAGTACTATTCATCTCCTTTAATGAATTTAATAGGAGTTCCTTCGGATGAATTTAACGTTTTTTGTATTCGATATTATAATCGAAAATTTTCACAGATTAGCCCCGAGTCTATAAAATCGAACAGTATATTATATTCTTTATTACGCGCAGCTAAAATCATTTTAATATATTTTTATAGTAAATTTATTTTTAAAAAAATAAGAAATAAAAAATCCATTGTAATCCACGCATTTCACAAAGAAAGTGATTTTAACAGAAAAGAGTATTCTACTTTAAAGTCCCCCCCGTTTGAATATTTTGATGGATTTAATATTATTCATGACATAAATCCATCTTTCGTTTCAATTTCTAGTATGCATAAATTCAAGGGGTATAGAGATAATATTACATGCTCTTTAATTTATATTAATATCTTTGATTTCTTATATTTTTTCACTCTTTCATTAAAATATTTCTTTTCTTTTTATCTTATAAGAAGAAGTAGCTCAATTTTAAATGATTTTCCAGCTAATGTGCATGATATTATATTTAATATTTTAAAAGGAGTTGGTACTTCTAAGTTGATAAATAATCTAGACAACGAAAGTCGCTACCTCCACATGTGGGAAAATAGAGGGCATCAAAATATTGCAGACTTCCTTTTAAATAGTGATTTAAAGAGTTTGTTTTTGAATGTTGCTGTTATTTTTAAAAATAATCCAGAATACATGTTTTTTAGATTTTTAAACCATAAGAGAAGATCTAAGTTGTTATTGATGTCTGAATCAAATAGAGATATTTTACCGGATAAGGTTGTACAAAATAGTTCTCTTTTTTATAACTATAGAATTCCAAAATTAAATATTTCGAATGATTCATATTCAAACAAAATTCTAGTAATAACTCCAATATCAGTTTCAAGAAGTCGGGAATTGTATAACTTAGTGTGTAAATCAAATATTAAAAATATTAAAATTAAATTCCATCCTTTTGTGGATACTAAGTTTTTTAAAGAAAAATATATTGAGAATAGAAACTTGTATTCGTGTATTAAAGATTATGGTTCAGTTTTATACTCAGGTTATACTTCAGCCGCTTTAGAATTATATTTTTTGAATAAGAAAATATATAAATTAGAGACATTAAATAAAATTGATATCGATTTTATTGTTGATTATAATATGTGTACCATTATATCTAGTTTAGATGATATCACTAGTAAAACCGAATTAAATAGGCTGGATACTAAAAATTATTTTTTAGGGATAGAAAATAATATATTACAGTATTACATAAATAAATAAATAAATAAATAAACAAAATATGAAAATTGGATACATTGGAGGTTTTTGGGCAACAAATATTGGTAATTCGTTTTATAATTTAGGAGCAGTGCATTTGTTAGAGAATGTTTTTGGCAAAAATAATGTTTCATTTATTCCTGATCCCCCGCAGGAATATTGGTCGCGCATAGATAATGATTATAAATTTATAGAAAAGTTGGATCTGGATCTTTTTCTTTTAACAGGTCCTAGTTTTAATTTAGAGTTAATCTCTGTTTATAGACCAATATTTGATAAATTGAAACAGTGCGGTAAAAAAATAGGGTTTTTATCAGTAGGAGCTTCAAACTATACCGAATCAGAGGCTAATGCAGTAAGTGAATTTTTAAATGAATACCCAATTGAATTCATAATGACTCGAGATTCTGTCACATATAATCTTTATAAAGATAAATTGAAAACAAAACTGTTTGATGGAATTTGTACAAGTATGTTTTTAAATGATGTTGTTAATTTAGCGAATGTTAATGATGATTATATTATTTTTAATTTCTCCCCTAAAAAGGAACCTAAAATAAGTATGGAAAATGGAAAATACTCTACTAAATACTCTAAATCTCCTTGGTGGTGGAGGCCAACTTTTCAAAAAGAACTAGATGGTAATAAAATTGTGAGAACTAATAATAATTTTTTTATTCCTAAAATTCCTATTTTACATAAAGGAAAAGGTCTGTTTTATACTAAAGACATGTATTATTCTGATTTACCTTATGGCTATTTAACCATACTCAAATCAGCTAAACTAGTTTTTTCTGACAGAGTTCACACTTGTGCTGCAACGCTTATTTTAGGAGGTTCAGCTATGTATGTTAAAGGATCAGCTAGGTCACATGATGGTAGAAATAATTTGTTTTCAAGAATTGGTGTGAAAGAAATTTATAATAAACAATGTAAGTTGGATTTTAGCTTTATTAATAAGGAGAAGGTGAAAATGCTAGATTTTCTTGTAGATTATAAAAATGAAAATAATTAGATTTTAAGTATTTCTTATAACTAATAACATGAAAAAAAATCTATCAAGTAAAATATTTTTTATTTTCAATATATTTTCCTCTTTTTTCAAAAAGCACTTTTTTGGGTTTGTTGTTGGTCACAGATATTTATCAAAGAATGATATAAATCAGCTCAAAAAAATAATTTATGAGCCAGATGTTGATCTTCGTAATGCATACCAAACTAAATTTTCTATGGAGATTGGTAAAGGTAAGAGTTTAAGTTTTGCATCAGGAAGAATGGCTTTTTACTCTTTACTTAAAGTATATAACGTGGGAGAAGAAGACGAAGTTATTATAACTGGTTTTACATGCTCCGTAATGGTAAATGCGATTATTAGAATTGGAGCAAAACCGATTTTTGTAGATATTGATCCTAATAATTTTGGGACATCTCCAGAAGATATATTAACTAAAATAACTAAGAAAACTAAAATTATAGTTGCTCAACATTCGTTTGGTATTCCCTGTAGAATAGATGAAATTCAGGCTATTTCGAAAGCTCATAATATAAAGTTGATAGAAGATTGTGCCTTGGCATTTAAATCTAAATATAAAGGAATTATTCTAGGCAATTTTGGAGATTCAGCAATTTTTTCTACTGATCACTCAAAGCCGCTTAATACAATCATTGGAGGTATGTTATATACAAAGGATATGTCTTTATTCACTGAATTATTAAAGGAATATAATTTGTTGCCAAATTTGTCGCTTTTACATCAAAAAAATATTCTTAAGCAGATAATAATCGAACGAACACTATGTAAACCGAGATTGTATAAATTTTATAAGCCGTTTTTGATATTGTTAACAGTTTTAGAGAAGTTTAATATTAAAAAAACACAAACTTTTCTTAGTAATGACGGTTCCGCTAAAATCTTTAATTCAAAATATCCGTATCCAGCTAAACTGCCCTTATTTTTGTGTTCTTTGGGATTAAAAGAATTAGAAAAATTTGATATTGAAGAAAAAAAAACAATACTCAAGGAATATTTGGAGATATTACCTATCAGAAATTCCTGTATTTTAATTCCTGATTGTTATAAATTAAAGGATTACGAAATTGTGCCTCTTAGATTTGTGTTTTTGGTTAATAATGACCAAATCACTCACAAAATTTCAAAATTCATCGATAGTAGTTGGTATTGGTTTAAGTCACCTATAATTTCTACTTCTGATAATTTGAAAGAATTTGATTATAAATTAGGATCTTGTCCAAACTCAGAAAGAATTAGTCTGAATATTGTCAATTTCCCAGTAGTTTTTAATGAGAAAGAAAATAAAATTATTTACAATAAAATAAAAAGTTTAATATGAATAAACTCAATAATTCTCTAAAGAATAAAAAAGTATTAGTAACAGGTCATACCGGTTTTAAGGGGTCCTGGTTATGCACATGGCTAGTCGACATAGGAGCTGATGTTTATGGCATATCAAAAGATATTCCAACAACACCTTCTATGTTTGATAAATTAGGTTTAGAAGAAAAAATCACTCATTATATTGAAGATGTTCGTAATCTTGACGGAATACAAAAAATAATTGCGGATGTAAAACCTGATTTTGTTTTTCACCTCGCAGCACAGGCTATCGTGTCAGAGTCATACTCCAACCCTGTTGATACTATTACTTCTAATGTAATTGGCACTACAAATGTATTGGAAGCTCTTCGGTTAGAGAATAATTCGTGTACAGCAATAATAATCACTAGTGATAAGTGTTATGATAATGTTGAATGGGTTTGGGGTTATAAAGAATCGGATGGTGTTGGGGGTAAAGATGTTTATAGTGGCTCTAAAGGGGCTGCAGAACTAGTTTTTAAATCTTATTACAATTCTTTTTTTTCTAATAAAGAATCTAATGTAAGGGTGGCATCTGCAAGAGCAGGAAATGTTATTGGTGGTGGTGATTGGGCATTAGACCGTATTGTTCCAGATTGCATGAGAGCGTGGGCCAAAGACGAGCTAGTAGAGATTAGATGTCCTGAAGCAACAAGACCTTGGCAACACGTGTTAGAGCCAATTAGTGGTTATTTAGATTTAGCTGTTGAGCTCGCAGAGAATAGTGAACTTAATGGAGAAAGTTTTAATTTTGGTCCTAATGCTGAGTATAATCATTCTGTGAAAGATCTTTTAGAAGATTTGGCAAAAACATGGAAATTCGAAGATGTTTCAAAAGCTTATGCCATAACAGGTAACATTAAATTTCATGAAGCAGGTTTGTTAAAGTTAAATTGTGATAAAGCGCTATTTTATTTAAAATGGGTGGCTACAATGGATTATCGTAAGTTATTAAGATTTACAGGAGAATGGTATTATAACTATTATAAAAATAATGAAGTTAATATGTTTAGTTATACTGTAAATCAAATAAATGAGTACAAAGAATTAGCATACAAAAAAGGAATAAAATGGTCGAAGTAATTCGAATTAATGGTCTTTTAATAACGGATTTAAAGCAAATAACACATCCTAAAGGGAATATTCTGCATGGCATGAAAAAAGATGATGTTGGTTTTTTAGGTTTTGGAGAAGCTTATTTTTCAACAATAAAAACAGGAGTTGTTAAGGCTTGGAAACGGCACAATGAAATGACATTAAATTTAATCGTGCCTGTTGGTGAAGTCCGTTTTGTATTTTATGATGGACGTAAAGATTCTATCACTTTTAATCAATTCAATGAGATAATTATCTCTAATGATAACTATAAACGATTGACCATCCCCCCGGGAATATTTATGGGGTTTCAGGGTTTGGGAAAAGGTTTAAATATGTTGCTTAACATAGCTGATATAACTCATGATCCAAATGAACAGACAAATATCCCAATTGAGGATTCAAACATCAATTTTTCTTGGTAATTATAAAATAATAAAGATATGAAAGTAGTGATTTTAGCAGGTGGTTTTGGAACTAGATTGGCAGAGGAAACAACAAGAATTCCAAAGCCTATGGTTGAGGTTGGTGATCATCCAATTCTTTGGCATATTATGAAATGGTATTCAAAATTTGGATATAATGATTTTGTTATTGCTTTAGGATATAAATCAACCGTAATAAAAGAATATTTCCTGAATTATTATGCCTTAAATAATGATTTTGAGGTTGATCTATCTTCGGGAGAAATTAAATATATTAATAAAAACAGAGAAAATTGGAAAGTGACTTTAATTGATACCGGTCTTAATACGATGACAGGAGGTCGCATTAAACGTCTTCAACAAGTTATTGGAAATGATGATTTTATGGTAACTTACGGTGATGGTCTATCAAATATTGATATCCATAAACTAATACAATTTCATAAAGATTCAGGAAAGATAGCTACACTGTCAGCAGTTTTTCCAACAGCTCGATTTGGAGAATTAG
>Ga0307488_10003653_pt1 | contig 12820 bp, 9 predicted proteins | sample SB02metaG_FD_202248 | JGI IMG/M metagenome (GOLD analysis project Ga0307488, IMG submission 202248) | Sea-ice brine microbial communities from Beaufort Sea near Barrow, Alaska, United States - SB 0.2 | ecosystem: Environmental > Aquatic > Marine > Coastal | place: USA: Alaska | collected 2017-05-06
CGCCGTCGTAATCGCCGTGTTGAAATATCTATTAATCAAGGTAAAGCTAAAGAGACAGAGCCCTTTTCTGTAATCAAATAATAGTTAAATAACGAGATATTAAGTATTGAAACCGAATATACTGAGTTACCCTATTATAGGTCAATAAAAACCGCTGTTTAAAATTAAGGTATCGTAGTTAAGTCTTTCGCTACTTACTCAAACCGACATCTTAATGTAGTGTGGGTTTGTCTTCTTTTAGCGGTGCTTAACATTGATTTATAATTCGTGTCATCAATTTTTTCATATTAAACCAGTTTATTTACGAGTCATAACTGATGAAATTTATCGTTAAATTACCATTTGAAATCACTCTTAAAAGCCGTCCTGTGCGTCAACGTGTCATTAAAATATTAGAGTCTAATATTAAAAAAATATTGCGCGGCCTTGATGAGCAAATCAATATTTGTCTTAACTCAAATAGGGATTGTATTGAAATTGATACCGAAAATGAGAGTTCTGAAAATCGCTTGTTGCTAATCACGGCATTACAATGTATTCCTGGAATAGCTCATTTTGTCGAAGGTAAATACTCTGTTCTGGTCGACATTCATGACATCTTTGAAAAAACACTAGCTGTTTATGCCAAAATTATTGAAAATAAAACCTTCTGTGTTGAAGCAAAAAAAATAGGTAATCATGATTTTAATTCATCTCACATTGAGCAATATGTTGCTAGAGGCTTAAACCAGTCTGTCGAAAGTGCCAAGGTGACATTGACTAAACCAGATATCACTATTCATTTAACAATAAATGATAAAGACTTATTTATTGTTACTGATCAATATAAAGGGTTAAGTGGTTTGCCCATTGGCACTCAAGAAGATGTTTTATCATTAGTGTCTGGCGGAAGTGACTCAGGGGTTGCCAGTTATCAAATGATTGAAAAGGGTTATCGTACCCATTATTGTTTTTTTAATTTAGGTGATCCTGCTCAAGAAGTTTTTGTTAAACAGTGTTGTTACTATTTATGGAATAAATATGGTTCATCTCATAAAGTTAAGTTTTTTTCTGTTGATTTTAAACCTGTTATTATTGAACTTATAGGAAATGTTGAGCACGTTCAGATGAGTTCAGTACTTAAACGTATGATGATACGTGTGGCTGAAAAAATAGCAGTGAAAAGTCACATTAAAGCGTTAATTACTGGCGAAGACATCGGGCAAGTTTCAAGTCAAACGTTGAGTGATTTTAATCTAGTCGAACGAGTTACAGATATTCGTGTTTTAAGACCACTTATTGCTTGTGATAAAAAAAATATTACTGATATTGCGCGTGAAGTTGGAATCCAAGATTTTACTAAAACAGTCAATAAATACGGTAGAATCATTTCAAAAAACACAACAATAAAAGGCGTGATGACAAAAATTGAAAACGAAGAGGGAATTTTTAATTTTGATATTTTAGATAAAGTGGTCAGTGAAGCTAAAGTTTATGATGTAGGAAATATTGGCCAAGCCACTGACACAGAAATTACAGCGGTTAATACTGTTGAAAAAGTAGTTGAAGGTACAATCATTATCGATATACGCAGCCCTGAAGAATCAGACCGTAATCCGTTAAAGATTGATGGGATAAAAATCAAAAAGCTACCATTTTATAAATTAGCTACTCAATTTAGTAAGCTTGATCATTCAAAAGAATATTTTTTATATTGTGATCAGGGTGTAATGAGTAAACTTCAAGCGTTATTATTAATTGATAATGGCTTTAAAAATGTCAAAGTCTATCGACCAATAAATGAACGATAATCGCTTTAGTTATTTTCATTCGAGCATACATTTAAGTTTAGTGACGTTGGTATATTTGTTGCCATAAAGAACTATTAATTGGTGTGTTGATGTTATTTATTTGCCCTAATCGATGAATGTAACCGTTGATGTAATCAATTTCAGTGGGTTTATTATCCATTAAATCACATCGCATTGAGGAACTGTTTTTACTGGTTGATTCAGCTACTTTTTGCACCATATCAACAAGTATATTTAACTTAAGGTCAATGCCTTGAGTTTTAGCTATCAAAACAATTTCAGCTAAAACAGCACGAGTAATATCTTTATACTCTTTATCATTAATTGCACCATTATCAATATTATAAATAGCTGTTAACGGATTGATTACACAATTAATTGCTAATTTTAGCCACTGCCTTTTAATGATGTTGTGGTGAAAACTAGCCGGTGTTAATCGTTGCTCTAGTTTTAAAATAATAGCTTTGTCGAGTTTGCTAAAACTCAATGGTTGATTAATTAATTTAATGTCCACTATACCAAAATCAATTTGACCTATGCCAGTATGAGTGATTTTTAACGGAGCATCCTTTAAACAGCCGTGAGTTGTCAGCATGGCGATAATTAAGTGGTTTTTTGTTAACCCTTCAGGGAGTTCTTCAAGCGTACCCATACCGTTATGGCATAAAACAATGGCTGCTTCTGGTCGAATAAGTGGTATAAGATTGACTAAAGCTTGTCTTACTTGATAAGACTTAACAGCAAGTAAAATAATACCTGCCGATTTAATTTCGTCATCATTAGCATAGTTTAAGATATGTTTATTTGTTAAACCTTTAATGTCTGTGTAGTGATAAGTATCTTGTCTATTCGTTATTGGATAAGAGGGACTAAGCGTAACTGAGTCAGTGCTATTTACAGCGCTACTAATAGTATGACTGATAAAGTGATAAAATAATAAACCAATAGCTCCTTGGCCAACCACGACAATATTCATCTTGGTGTTTTGCGCCAATAAAAGTTGTAAAGCCATTGAAGAGTCGCAAAACTTATCACCCCAATAACATCAGCAATAATGTCTCTAAATTCACCATTTCTAAAGCCTAAATAATATTGACCTATTTCACTTAGTACCGCATAAAATATCAAGCAGAGCACTGTAACTAGGAGGGGAGATTTTAACGTGTAATTTAGTAAAAATGACAAACAAAAAAAGCCAAAGAAATGGCCGACGCTATCAAGCCGTGTATGCTTGAATACTACAGCTTTGACCTCAGCAGAAAAAAACAAGGCAATGAGACTTAATAAAACGATTAAGAGAAGTAAAAAATGATGGCGTTTGTTCACAATACAGCTGGATAATTTTTTGAAATTAATAGCGCTATCATAACACGAGAGCACTAGATGTCTCTATTCTCTTGGCGTTCATTAATAGCTTTGTTAATATAATAAAAATCACCTTTTTTATCCACACAGAGAAAACTATGCCAACGTTAGATATTGTTTCAGAAATTAATTTAGAAGAAGTTCGTAACGCGACAGAAAATGCCAAGAAAGAACTTGCCACTCGTTTTGATTTTCGGGGTGTTACCGCGAATGTTGAGTGGAAATCACCTGTTGTAATCGTTAGTGCTGAACTAGACTTTCAGGTTAATCAATTGTTAGATATTCTTCGTAGTAATTTAGCAAAACGAAATGTTGACGCTAAAGCGATGACCTTTGGTGACTTTGTTCACAGTGGGAAAACTTTTACCGCAAAAGTGACCTTCAAGGAAGGTATTGAACAAGACGTTGCTAAAAAAGTAGTTAAGTTAATTAAGGATGCGAAATTAAAAGTCCAAGCAGCAATTCAGGGTGAGCAAGTCCGAGTTACTGGAAAAAAACGTGATGATTTACAGGCGGTAATGCAGTTAATTCGCCAAGCTGATCTAGATCAGAGCTTTCAATTTACTAACTTTAAAGACTAGTTATCGTGATACATCAACTAAGATTACTTTCAATTAATTACCTTCTTGTTTAGTTGGTATATCTTAGTCTCGTTACTATTGAGTAATGATATGTTTACAAGAACGTAAGCATTTTAAAGTGTTTTAAAACAATAAATATTCGCCTTAACCCTATTTTTTAGTTGTTAAGTTCAGTAGATTAGAACGCTGAAATTCAAACTTATATTAATTGGATTTATAAATTGAGCTACTATAAACGAAGAAAGTAACTATTTTTAACGCTTTATAATAGCTCAATTTTTTATTTCAATTGGTATCAAAATAAAAAGATGTGATTCAATGAGTGTTTCAAGAGGCGGTTTTAGTTCGCGTTTAGGTTTTATAATGGCTGCAGCAGGCTCTGCAGTTGGTTTAGGAAATATTTGGGGCTTTCCTACACAAACGGCAAGTAATGGTGGTGCTGCTTTTGTTTTGGTTTATTTAGTATTAGCTTTCTGTTTGGCTTATCCTGCTTTTATGGCCGAACTGCTTATTGGCCGTTATGGTCAAGCTAATGCTGTTTCTTCAATGCAGAAAATGTCGAGAAACCTTTGGCAAAAACGTTTTGCTTTTTTTGTTGGTTTTGGCGGCATTCTTTGTGCCACTCTGATTTTAAGTTTTTATGGCATATTAGCTGGCTGGATGATGTCATTTGCTATAGAGCCTATTGCAAGGTTAGTTGGACTGACTGAAGTCTCAAGTTGGTTAACCTCTCAATCTATCGCCCGTAATTTAGTTTTCAATGCGTTATTTATGATGTTAACAATTGCCATCATTCGTCGTGGTGTTGAAGAGGGTATAGAGAAATGGTCAAAACGATTAATGCCAATGCTCATTGGTCTACTTATTTTATTAATCATTTATGTCTTTACTTTAGACGGTTCAAAAGAAGGTTTTGAAGCCTACTTAAACCCTGATATTTCTCGGATATTTGAACCTGACTTACTTATTAGCGCTCTTGGCCAAGCATTCTTCTCCTTATCACTGGGTACGAGTGTTATGGTGATTTATGGCTCTTATATCGCTAAAAGTGAAAATTTAGTCACCTTAGGGGCTCAGGTAACCCTTATCGATGTTTCTATTGCCTTCCTTGCTGGCTTATTAATTATTCCTGCTATGTATGTTGCTCAAGCGCAAGGTGTCGCAATCTTTGCTGAGGACGGTAGTTTAATTTCTGGACCTAATTTGGTTTTTGACGTTTTACCCACTTTGTTTAATAGCATGGGAGCTATTGGTTTATTCGTTGCGTTTTGTTTTTTTGTTCTAATGTCTATTGCCGCGCTAACGTCGTCTATATCGATGCTTGAAGGCCCAGTATCTTATGTGGTTGAACGCCATAACGTTGAACGTAAAAAAGCAACAACCCTTATTGGTCTAACAATATTAGCCTTGAGTGCAGTCATTATATTTAATTTTGATTTACTGTTTGGCTTGGTGATAAGTTTATCTACCGTTTATGGGCAGCCGTTAATTGCTATGCTTTGTTGTGTTTTTGTTGGGTGGATATGGTACCGTAATGAACTATTAGCAGAAATAAAAGAAGGTAATGATAACGTAGAAAATAGCATTTTTTGGAAAATATGGCCTTGGTATACTAAATTTGTCTGCCCTGTTGCTATCGGTGCTGTATTTATTCATTCGTTATAAGATTTGTTATTTTATAGAACAGGTGCGTTTCAGAATGCACCTGTTAGCTTATTAAATTGCTCTGATCTGATAATGGTAGATGTCCTCTGAAAAGCTTGTTATCAGGTGACACTTTTACTAAGAACACTGGATGGTTTATTAACCAACCAATAACGTTCATTTTGCCGTTAGATTAACACCTTAAACTGATCAATTAACAGGTTAATAAGATAAGGATTTATTTACACTTTTATTTGGTAAATAAATCCTTTATTATTTTATTTCACTTTAATTGTTAAATCAGTATTTTAGGGACACTTTATGACTCAAGCTTGGTTTAAAAACTATCCAAAGAACGTTGCCCATCAAATTGATTTAGATAAGGCTCATTCGCTTCTCGATTTATTTAATCAAAGTGTTGAGCGCTATCATGATAAAATAGCTTTTAGCAATTTTGGTGCGGAACTCTCATTTAGTGACGTTGACCGTTTATCCAATGACTTTGCTGCTTACTTACAAAGTAAATTAAAGATAAGCAAAGGTGATCATGTTGCGCTAATGTCTCCTAATATATTGAGTTTCCCTGTTGCTATGTGGGGTATTATAAAAGTAGGTGGCGTACAAGTTAATGTGAACCCTCTATATACCTCTAAAGAATTACAGCACCAGTTAAATGATGCGCAAGTAAAGACGATTATTATATTCTCTCCATCAACTAAAGTACTTGCTGATATTGTTGACAACACTCAGGTTACAAATGTCATTGTCATTGAACTTGATGATTTAGTAGCTAAAGGATTACCCAATACCCCAGTGGATAAACGTTTAAAGAAAACTATTCATTTTCTAGAGGTATTAAAACAAGGTCAAGCAATGGCGTTTAATTCTGTTGAGCTATGTGCCAAAGACTTGCTTTTTTTACAATATACTGGTGGGACTACCGGCTTATCAAAAGGTGCAATGCTTAGTCATGGCAATATTGTTGCGAATGTTTTGCAATACCAAGAATTCGCTAAAGATAAAGTTATGCACGGTAATGAGGTCGTTATTACTGCTATCCCGATGTACCATATCTTTGCCTTAACCGCGAACGCACTGTGTTACTTTTTCTTTGGTGCAAAAAATATTTTGGTGACTAATCCTCGAGATATGGTCAGTTTTGTTAAAGTTTGGCAAGATAATAAGGCCACCTTTTTCACAGGAGTCAATACCCTGTTTAATGGCCTATTACACACACCAGGTTTTGATAGGGTCGATTTTTCTGACCTAAAACTAACAATAGGAGGCGGTGCAGCGGTGCAGGCCGCGGTAGCTAAAAAGTGGCAGCAAGTGACAGGTAACCAATTGAACGAAGGGTATGGCTTATCGGAAACATCACCGATCTTAACGTTAAATTTTGGCGATCGAAGTCATACTGAGGGTTTTTATATTGCTGGTGTTGGTAGCGCAATTCCGTCCACAGATATTTCTATTCGTGATGATAATGGCTTAGCGGTGAAGCCAGGTCAGGCCGGAGAGTTATGTGCAAAAGGGCCACAAATTATGCTCGGTTACTGGAATAATGAAGAAGCAACCGTAGATGCGATGACTATGGATGGCTACTTTAAAACAGGCGATGTTGCCTTGCTTGATGAACACGGTTTTTTCCACATTGTTGACCGAAAAAAAGACATGATTATTGTCTCTGGTTTTAATGTCTATCCAAATGAAATTGAAGCTGAAATTGCTCATATGCCAGGAGTCTTAGAATCGGCTTGTATTGGCATCGAAGATCAAAAGACGGGTGAAGCGGTTAAAGTTTTTGCCGTAAAGGAAAGTAACGAGCAAGGGCAGGGAATAACCGAAAACGCTATTATTGATTTTTGCCGTCAAAGCCTAGCAGGATATAAAGTGCCTAAAGAAGTTGAATTTATTGATGAATTACCTAAATCTAGTGTTGGGAAAATTCTTAGACGTGAATTAAAGTAGTCAAAGCGCTGTAGCTTAAATGTCATAGGCAACTTGCCTTTATTTTAAGATAATATTAACTAGTTAAGGCGCACTGACTTTGTTGATTTGGTGGATAGATGTTGCTAATGATTAGGCTGGACAACTGGCATGAAAGTGTAATACTCCTTTGGATTTACATCCTCTTCTGACTATAAAAAGACTTTGTGATAACCTCATTGGCTTTGCTTGTTAGATTCCTTTAATCTCTTCTACAGATAACAAGTCCAGTGTAATTGAGGTATGTTCATGATTTTCACTACCTTAATACGAGAATGATATATTAGTCAAACTCATGCTTATCTATGTTTTATTTAAAATAAAATCAATGGTTTATATTGATTAAGTGCTATATTTTAGGCCAGCGTATCAACCAAGGTACTGCAAGCTTTGCCAGTTGACCCATGGTGTTATCCTTTAGATAATGCTCACCATTGCTTGGCGGCAATATATAGTGATAGCTTTTAGTACCGAGTAAAAATTTCAAAGCATAAGCATGTAAGTAACCTCGATCTTGACAGCACTGACCATAATAACGTTGATCACCCAGGATAGGTGCACCGATACTGGTTAAGGCAACTCTAATTTGATGAGTCTTACCCGAATGAGGCTTAATAAGATATAAGCGTTTGCCTTCAGATAAAGCGTAAGAGAAAAACTGACTAATAGCAGGACTCTTTTGACTTCTTAATAGTTTCCAAGAGCCCCTCCTACTTTTTTCCATATCACCTTTTATTACACCTTGTTTCTTTTTTGGCTTTTTATCACTAATGGCTAGGTAATATTTTTCAACACAGTGTTGACTAAATAATTGTTGAAATTGTTGCGCAGTTACTAAATTCCTAGCAAAGAGTATTAAACCAGAGGTCATTTTATCCAAACGATGAACTGGGTAAAGATTATCATTGCTTGTTTGGTTGAAAAATTGGCTAACCAAACTAAACAAACCCTGTCCAAGGTTATCTTCATCGTGAAAATTTATACCTGGGGCTTTATTTACTACGATAAAGTTTTCTTGAATATCGATTATGTTAAAAAATGAGTTTTTATTACTCATACCTAAAAGCTCAAACCAATTAAAGTATAAAGAACTAAAGTCACTATACCACCAAATAAAGCATAAGGTAGTTGGGTATTAACATGTTCAAAGTGATCACAACCACTGGCAATTGAAGCAACGATGGTGGTATCAGAAATAGGGGATGCATGATCACCAAAGATACCGCCACCAAGTACTGAAGCCACTAAAAAGTGAATGGGTAAACCACTTTCTAATGCGATGGGTACGGCAATAGGCACAAGTATTGCCCATGTTCCCCAAGAAGTCCCTGTAGCAAAAGCCATAATTGCTGCAGCAATAAATAAAATAGGGGCCATTAAAAATAAGGGGACCTCAACATTCATTAGCTGACTAACATAAATACCCGTCCCAAGTTCTTTGATTGCCGCTCCAAAGGCAAATGAAATCACTAAAATACTTACTGGAGCGATCATCGTTTTTATGCCAGACATCGCAGCCAAAAATATTTGTTTACTACTAAGTAGTCGATAATACAGAATCATTGCTATTAATATAAACAATGAGCTTGTTATTGCCCAAAAGATAGAAAATGAGCCTGAACCACGGCGAATATCACCATCGCCTGTAATAAATAATAAAAGTAATGCAATGGCCATTAAACTCATGAGTGGCAGCCACATTACCCGCGCTTGAGCCATTTTTTCGACACTGGGCTCATTGTTTGTATTTACATGGGTTCCTGCTGTTTTCATTGGGCCATAAACTTTACCCGAATAAGCAGTATAGTAAGCTAATGTTACTGCAATAATGGCATAAAAATTATAGCCAACAGTACCCATTAAAATACCCACAGGGTCATCAAAGTTAAACTCATCTAAAAGTCCTAATATATAGGCTCCCCAGCCATTAATTAGGAACAAAATACTGATAGGTGCGCACGTTGAGTCTAATAAATAAGCAAGTCTAGCACGACTTAGTTTATGCTTATCAAATAGCTGTTGGCTTGCCATACCACCAGTGAACATACTTAAGTTGGTATCAGTAAAAATACTGGTACCAATAATGGTCGGTAACATACTCGCATGTCGCTTATTTTTAACAAGTTTCAATTCACTTAAATGATGAATAAAACCGTTAACTGCACCAGATTGATTCATTAACTTAACGAGCGCACCTATTAACAAACTAAAGGTGATTATATAAATATTACCTAAAGAACTAAAAACGCCAGCAAGCCCTTCAATACTGCCAAACACACCATCAATAGGTTGCCACTTAGTTATCATGATATGACAAAGTAATAGGCCTGCAAGTAAAGCAAAAAAAGCATTTCTTCGCCAAATGGCTATGGTAATAGCAACGAAAGGAGGGAGTAAAGTGATTACACTGTCTTGCATTTTTAACTTCTTTTATTGTTTTTATTTTATTATTTATATCACCACATTATATAATGACATAAATTTTAAAGGCTCAATACGTTAATTTTAACTGAAATTGTCACTTTTAGAAACTCTGAATATTGTGATGTAGCTATTTTAATAGAACTTTTTATGTAGATAAAAAGGTCACTATTGTCACTTATAATATGCTACTACTAAAGTCTTCTTACTGTCTTCCTCTAAAACTTTTACTATAGTTAATAATTCTAACAATTAATTAATTAGACGATATAATATGGTTAGTAAAACCAATGTCATGCGCTTATAAAAGATCTAAGTTGTCTGATGTTTCTTATCGTCGTTGAATAGCAAATAAGTTGGCCTTAATCTTAGTGTTTGTTTAGCAATATACCGTTGGGTTACTAGATGTAAATAATTAGTCATAAATTAACTATGGTGAGTATTATCGTTCTTCTGATGCTGGACTCAAGAGTTAAAGTAAGCGATACCGATACCGATACCGATACTTTAGCGTTAATTAATGCTAATCATCAAATTATCTGACAAAGTGAAGTTTCAGATCTGAAGTGGTCAACCAAAAAATCCGATTTCAAGATAATTATCTCACTTGGCCACAGGTTATACCAAGTAACCGACAACATTATTAATAATATTTCGATAGCTGATTTTTACCTTTTAGCAAAAAATAATCAGCTAGGCTAATGGCAACGATACTTGTTGATGGCGATTAGCCTATCAACTAATAATTAACACTTGGCTTTAAAAATTGTTGAGTTAAAATTAGTCTAATAGATTTACGCTGTTGTGATTTACTAGGCTTGTTATCGCTAATCAAAAGATTTTGTTTGTCATCAAACATTGAATTTTCAATATCTACCCTCAAATAGTGAGTAACTATTTGTCGGATGTGTTTTATAGGAATTATTTTGACTTTATCTTTAAAAGATTACCTTCGTGAATTAAATGAATCTGATGACTTTAGTAAAGTATTGGAGTTTGGTCGGGGTATTGAACGTGAAGCCTTAAGAGTTTTGCCCGAAGGCGGACTTTCTCAGTTGCCACATCGTTATTCCATTGGTTCGGCATTAACACACCCTAATATCACGACTGATTATTCTGAAACTTTATTAGAGTTTATTACTCCTGTCAGTAACAAACCAGAGGAAGTAATTGCGCAGTTGCAAGATATTCAAAAATTTACCATGTCACAAATTGACGGTGAATTGTTGTGGCCTTTTAGTATGCCTTGTTTTGTTAATGATGATGATAAAGTGCAACTTGCTTATTTTGGCGAGTCCAATATTGGTAAAATGAAAACTGTTTATCGCCAGGGCTTAAAGAACCGTTACGGCTCAATGATGCAAGTAATATCAGGTATTCATTTTAATTTTTCATTTTCAGATGACTTTTGGCGTTTAATTCAAAAAAAATCTCAAGATAATAATGATCTTCAAACATTTAAGTCGGACGGTTACTTTGCTCTGATTCGTAATTACAAACGCTACTGTTGGTTGATCCCTTATTTATATGGTAGCTCGCCAATACTTTGTGGTTCTTTTTTACAAGGTGCTTCACTAAATAATGGTCCAAGTCAGTTGCCTTTTAAAAAATCAGACAATGGTTATATCTATTTAGAACATGCCACATCATTAAGAATGAGTGATTTAGGGTATACCAGTAGTGCTCAATCTGAGTTATCCATCTGTTATAATGACTTATCAGGTTATCTCGATGGCGTAGAACAAGCGATGGATTTAACCTCAGATGAATTTAAAAAAATTGGTATTAAAGTTGATGACAAGTATCAACAATTAAACGCCAACGTGTTACAAATTGAAAATGAACTGTATGCGCCTATTCGTCCTAAGCGCGTAGGAAAATCAGGTGAAAAGCCTTCAGATGCCTTAAAAAATAGAGGTGTTGAATATATTGAAGTACGTGCTCTTGATGTTAATCCATTCGTTGATACGGGTATCAGTATTGATCAAGTTTACTTCTTAGATATATTTCTGACTTTTTGTGCTCTAGCGCCAAGTCCTGTATTTGATTTCCAAGGTCAAGCTGATAGCGAGTGTAATATGGATAAAGTTGTTGTTAGTGGTCGTGACCCTAAGTTACTGCTAAATGACAATGGGATTGATAAATCAGTACCACAATGGGGTAATGAGTTATTGAATCAATTTATTGATGTGGCAAACTTACTCGATAAAGCTAAAAGTACTACTCTTTATAGTCAGTCTGTTGAGGATGAACGCGCTAAAATTAATAACAGTGAGCTTACCCCGTCTGCTCAATTATTAGACTTAGTGGTTAATCAAGATAATAGCTTAACAACATTGGCACTTAATTATGCTGCAACTTATAGAGAGTCATTACTGGCGAATGATTATCAAATATTTGATGAGCAATACTTTATAAAAACTGTGGATGAGTCTCACCAAGAGCAAGTAAAAATTGAACAAGCAGACGTCGTTTCTTTTGATGTCTTTTTAGGTGAATACTTTACTTGATATAAAATTGAAAAAAAAAAGCGCGTATACTTGAAATCAAGTAACGCGCATTAAACATTAAGGGAATAAAACCTAACGTAAATAAGAGTCACCTCGAACGGTTTAGTTCACTTTTAATTTAAATAAAAGTAAAAAATTCTGCATTATTAACATTTTAACTGCAAATTCATCATTAATTCTGGCACACTAATCTTAGTTTTCTTACCTTTAAGACCCGCTATTGCTATGCTATTTAAAAAACATACTATTATTAGTTGCTTGTTTGTTACAACATTGTCAGCTTGTGCAACACTCCCACCAAAAAATCCTGAAAACATTTGTGAAATTTTTAAGGAACATCGTGATTGGTATTTGGCCGCCAAAGATACTAAGGAGCGCTGGGGAGTGCCTATTCATGTCCCTATGAGTATGATGTATCAAGAAAGTTCTTTTCGTCATGATGCTATTCCACCCAGAGATTACATCTTAGGCTTTATTCCATGGGGCCGAGTTAGTAGTGCTTATGGTTATTCTCAAGCTAAAA
>Ga0307488_10003654_pt1 | contig 12820 bp, 13 predicted proteins | sample SB02metaG_FD_202248 | JGI IMG/M metagenome (GOLD analysis project Ga0307488, IMG submission 202248) | Sea-ice brine microbial communities from Beaufort Sea near Barrow, Alaska, United States - SB 0.2 | ecosystem: Environmental > Aquatic > Marine > Coastal | place: USA: Alaska | collected...
CATCCCGGCGTATAGCGACCATTACCTGTACTAAAAGCATGCTAAAGAAGCAGTACCCTATTAACGATAGATTCCATACCAATACCCGACAGCGAACTATAACTTATCACTCGAGGATCTAGATGTGCCATATGTAAATATAAAAATCACTCATGAAGGCGCTACAAAAGACCAAAAATTTGAATTAATAGCCGGGGTTACGGATTTGCTCTCATCCATATTGGGAAAAAATCCGGCAACTACAGTCGTTGTGATAGATGAGGTAGATACGGATAACTGGGGTATAGGAGGCAAATCAGTCTCTGACTTAAGACAAAACAAGTTAACGTAAAAATAACGGGGTCAAGCCTTGCCACTGACCGACAAGAGATACGATGCAATATGGTGATGGCTAATACAGTAGTCGTGTTGGATTTTGAAACCACAGGTTTGTCACCTGATGAGGGCGATCGTGCCATCGAGATCGGCGCGGTTAAGCTAGCGCGCGGCGTGGTGGTGGATCGTTTTCAAGCATTGATGAATCCTGGTCAACGGGTGAGTTCTTTTATCGAAGACTACACGGGTATCAGCAACGCGATGCTGGAGGATGCCGCGCCCTGTGCCGAGGTGATGCATCGCTTTGGTGATTTTATCGAGGGTGAAAACTTGGTGGCCCACAATGCCTCATTTGATAAACGCTTTCTCGATGCAGAGTTAACCAGAATCTCTCGATCTTACAGTGGTAGTTTTAGTTGTTCGCTGCTGGCGGCCCGGAGGATTTTCCAGCAGGCACCTAACCATCAGTTAGGAACGCTAGTGAAGTACACCCGAATTCCATCAACAGGAGACTATCATCGCGCACTGTATGATTCGGAAATGACGGTAAAATTATGGCTGGTCATGCTGTCTAAACTGCGAGATCAATATGGCTTGAGTGCTATTCCCTTCACTTTTATTCAAAAGCTAAATAAAACACCGAAAAAGTCAGTGTTTCAATGGTTAGCTCGACAGGCTAAGACTAGCTGAGAAATCAATCGGGTTAAACACGAATAGCACGTACTTAAATGACCAACCAACGCCAACCATCTCGCCATACCGGACTGATTTTAGTCTTCATACTGAATAAACAGTGTGATGTTTGCGATAGATCCCGGCCTTTTTCTACTAGGGGGAAAGATAAATAACGCGAGTAGAACACACAAGCTTGCCTAAAATGACAAGCGACGGGACGTGGACGATTGTCACGAGTCTATTCCATACCAAAAGCTGTCGTCAGGCTGTTGAAATTTCAGAAAAAAGCAGACATTATTAACATTCGCGTATCTGGCGGGCATGGCGTTCAAAAAGAATTCAAAGAGAGTTCAAAGAGAACGCCAAATAAATAGCCGCCCAAGCCGCGTCTTTTGCGCAGAACATGACACTTTCACCAGGTGCTTTTTCGCTATCATGTGTAGTTATCAAGTTTACCTTTACGAGCCTTGGTATAAAGAACTATGACGAACCGAACGCCCCAGAAAACATCACCAACCATATCAACTCTCGACGATCTCGCAAAGTTGGCAAACTACTCTCTCGTGGATGCACTTAACGGCGATCCTGACGCGACTGCCGACGGGGCCGACCACGCGCCGCGACAAGTTTTTACGGGGCATTATGTATCGGTCAGCCCTACGCCAATCCAAGACCCAGAGTATGTGGCGCACAGCCAAAGCTTTTTTGCCGAACTGGGTTTTGCCGACAGTATGGCGAAGTCACCCGACTTCGTAAGGATGTTTTCCGGTGATATTAGGCAGGTCCCGCAGCCGATGCGCAAGATTGGTTGGGCAACGGGATACGCGCTATCTATCTACGGCACTGAATACATCCAGCAGTGCCCATTCCACACTGGTAACGGATATGGAGACGGTCGTGCCGTTTCCGTGCTTGAGGCCGTCATCAACGATCAACGCTGGGAGATGCAACTCAAAGGTGGCGGCCGTACGCCATACTGTCGCGGCGCGGATGGTCGCGCTGTATTACGGTCGAGTATCCGTGAGTTTTTAGCGCAGGAGCACATGCACGCGCTGGGCGTACCCACGTCACGATCGTTGAGCTTGTATGTTTCGAAAACCGAGACAGTCAAGCGGCCATGGTACTCGGAGGGTTCGCGTGCAGAAAATCCCGACATGATGATATCCGAGGCGGCCGCCATCTCGACACGTGTCGCACCGTCGTTCCTCCGCGTGGGTCAACTCGAACTTTTTGCTCGTCGTACCCGGAAACAGGAACACCCGAAGGCGATGGAGGAACTCGATAAGATTGTGTTGCACTTGATTGATCGTGAGTACACCGACGTGATCGATAACTCACTCACCACGCCAGAAAAAGTGGTGTTGCTAGCGCATGAGTTTCGCAACCGCTTGACATTGTTAGTGGCGAATTGGGTTCGCGTCGGTTTCTGCCAAGGTAACTTCAATAGCGACAACTGCGCAGCCGGTGGCTTTACATTGGACTATGGCCCTTTCGGTTTCTGCGATGTGTTTGACCCACATTATCAGCCTTGGACGGGTGGCGGTCATCATTTTTCATTCATCAACCAGCCCAACGCAGCGCAACGTAACTTCGACATGTTTTGCTCGTCACTACGAATTTTACTGGTATCGCACCCGGACTGTTTGCAAGAACTCGACGAGATTCAAAGTGGGTTTTCGGAAGTGATGCGAGCACAAATGGAAAAAATGTGGTCGGCTAAGCTGGGGCTTGAGACCTTTAATACCGCAGCGCACCAAGCACGTTATACCGAGCCCAACACTCAGCCTAACATTGAGCCTAACAAAGAACTGATCAATGAACTTCAAACGCTCATGATGCAGACACCGGTTGATTACACTATTTTCTTTCGCGAGCTCTCGTCTATACCCGATGACATTAGCCCCATTAAGAGAAGCTTTTACCGTCATACCGACGACAAGGCGATAAACGCACGCTGGTCAGCGTGGCTTTCACGCTGGAAGGAGCTTCTCAATAGTGTCAGCCCAACAAACACGAATAATACCTTACACCGGTCACGTGAGGAGATTTCTAGACAGATGAAACTTGTCAATCCGAAATTCATTTTGCGCGAGTGGTTTGTGGTGCCGGCTTATCAGCAGGCGACTACTGGAGACTACGCTCTCATTCAGGAACTGCAGAACGTGATGACACAGCCTTATGCCGAGCAGTCGAAAGCAATAGAGGATAAGTATTATAGATTGAAGCCGCCTGAGTACTTTGAAGTCGGCGGATTATCTCACCTTAGTTGCTCTTCTTGATTGGTTTATCAACCAAAGAGCGACCGGCGTTACGCTGTCGATCTATAGCGGTGTGTAGACTAGACTGAAAAATACCGCTAGATACTGTTCGTCTATCACGACTCATTTTAAACTACTTTTATCACCTGAATTAAATTTACACATTGCTACACAATAGAGTCCGCTTTATATGACATTTTATTATCCATCTGTTCTTGCCATTGCTGGTTCCGATAGTGGAGGAGGGGCAGGTATTCAAGCCGATATTAAAACGATATCCGCACTAGGATGTTTTGCCACTTCTGCGCTTACCGCTATTACTGTGCAAAATACCTTAGGAGTGACAGGTATTCATAGTGTTCCGGCAGAAATAGTTCGCGAGCAGATTAAGGCCGTAATGGATGATATTGAGCCCAAGGTCATTAAAGTGGGCATGATACATACCAAAGAACTCGCAATAGTGGTTGCAGAAACATTACAACAATACCCTACCGTCGATGTTATTTTCGACCCGGTCATGGTGGCCGCCAGCGGAGATAGATTAATAGAAGATGAGACTATTATCGTATTGATGGAATGCTTATTTCCGTTAGCTACCGTAGTCACCCCCAACATTGATGAGGCCGCTATTTTAAGCGGTATGATGATTCGACATGTAGATGATATGGCAGAGGCTGCCCACCGAATACTACAAACAACTTGTAAGGCGGTATTATTAAAGGGCGGGCACCTGCAAGGCGACTTGATGTTTGATCTATATATTGATCAATCGGGCAAACAGCAATTGTTTACCTCAGACGCTATATCGACTCGTAATATCCATGGAGCTGGCTGTACTTTGTCCTCGGCTATTGCGGCTTACCGAGCGACAGGTTATACGATAGAAGAGGCCGTGGAGCACGCTCTTCGTTATGTTCATGATGCGATTGAACACGGGAAGGACGTCACCACAGGAAAAGGCAATGGGCCACTCAATCATTTTTATAGCCCCAAAAAATCAATTAAAGATCAGCGTCAATAATTCAGAATCATTCAATTCACACCCGCTAATGGTTATTATTAACAGCATCTATTTTATATCGACTCCTTTTGCTTAAAAGAAGATTTTCATGGTCGCAATGGCAAGACATATTTTAGTCAAACAGAAAGACGAAGCAGAAAAACTTAAACAGCGCTTATTAAAAGGCGAGCCGTTTGATGTATTAGCAAAAAAACATTCCACCTGCCATTCTTCTAAAAAAGGTGGCGCCCTGGGTGAGATCCATAAAGGTCAGCTAGTGAAGCCGGTAGAACAGGTTGTTTTTCAAAAACCACTCAAACAAGTACAGGGGCCTGTAAAAAGTCAGTTTGGGTTTCATTTGATTGAAGTCTATTATCGAGATTAATTAACGAGGGAACGCGAACTGATTTAGTTTACCAACAGTAGCAGCATTGTAATCCGCTTTAGCTGACATTAAAATTGGAATAGCAATGATCTTCCTTACTGCCGTGTTATCTTATCTTTATTCCATCGCGCTAGCAGAAATCCCTGCTTTATTAGAATAACCAACACCGTCGATATCCTCTAAAATCATCCCTCGGTTAATATCAGTACCGGTTGATCGCCAAGTGTAGGCTCCAATAGAAATTTTTGTGCGGTGTTTTTCTTTAGTGCTTTTCTTAAGCGCTACGTTTTAATCCTTTTGTGCACTGTTCGTCTGGTATGCCATCGATCACTTTTGGCTAGCCAGCCTACTTTAAGCACTCTACATCGGCCTCTATCTCAGCAATTTTACTGGTGACTACTTTCTCTAGGTGGCGTAAATCAGTAATGATTTTTTGCTTTATATCCTTTTCTTTTCTTTCGGTTAACACAACTTTATCTAGCACGATCATCGCCTTATGCAAAGTTGATGAAATTTCTGTGGTGTCTTCGTATCTTCCTGCTTCGTTTTTAAATGTTTTTTGTTCGCGCGGAAACTTAAATTTTTCGCTGCGGTGAAACAAATCACCTTTGTCTTTTTTATAGTATATTTTCAATATATCTTGATTGTTTTCTGATCGAATTGAATAGTGCTCAATTAGGTCGATGCTGTTAATACCTAGTGAATGTAAAATGTCGTTACTCATGCTCTTTCCTTAATGTATGAATTTTATACGATACTCGCCCATCCCGGCGTGATAGTCAACATATAGCGAATTTAAGCCACACCAATACCCTTGCGTTTCGTTATCTGAACAAAACCTGTATATAGCAAAGGCACGAGCTTTGGCTTTTGCCATTAATAGCGGGAAGCTGTAACAGCAAATCCTAGCGTGTATATTTTTGTACGACGAATAAAAAATATCACCCGGGTTAATGCCATGCTACACCTAGCGCTTATTACCGTCACTATTCTATAAATTTATATACTCCCTCTATGCTATAACCTATTACTATTCCCATTATTTATTTTGACACGTTACTAATAATGTTACTTTGTGCATGCCTTGTTTCGCTTCTCTCATGCACATCAGCTACTTGATAATCGATATTCACTTTTAATTTACCTGCATCGGCTCGTGCAGCTAACGGATTCAGCTGTTCTCCATTGGGCTGTACAAAAAAAATAATGCAGACACTTCGTGTTCAGCCGCGATGGATTCGTCAGGATTTTTCGAAACAGACACTAAGCGCCCTCCTTCTTTCAGGGTTGTCCAGCTATTTGCTTGTATTTCGCCATCGATGGTATCGAACACAAGATCAAGATCAAGATCTATCAATTCCGAGAAATCTTTTTTGTAATAATCAATCACTTGATCCGCTCCGATGCCTAGTACTAAGTCTGTATCCTTTGATGATGCGGTTGTATAGACCGTTGCTCCACGTAATGTGGCTAACTGGATAACAAATTGACCTACCGCGCCAGAACCCGCGAGGATCAGTACTCGCTCACCTGCGGCTAATCTGCTAGCTCATACAGTGATTACCATACTGTGAGGCCGCTAATGGCAAACCTGCCGCTTCATCAGCAACAATGATGATGCATGATTCAACATTGCTTGATGATAACCTTCACTAATCTGTCAATCCACGGGATTGACAGATGCCGACCTCAGCTTGATGAGCACTTCATTTTTCGTCGGTGTTGAAATATCGACATTATTACTCCACTCAAAAACACTTCTATTACCAAAGCTTTTGCTTTGGACTGCTTTCGATAAGTTGCTCGTGTTATACCTCATTTTTTGCGTTAATATTTAACGCTGGAGTAAGAACTTTAGAGGGTAGATTGCGCTCTAAAGTAAGCGACTAACTGACGTTTAGAATGGCTGTGCAGACAGAACCACTTGTAACGACTATTTTAATAAGGTGTTTAGATCAACACTCTTTTAACAATATATCTGCTCTTCTCCGTACTCTAGCACTAACGATTGTCGCTCGAGTTTTTTGAGCTTTCTCACCACTAAGCCATAAGAGCGATCTATCATTCTTTCGATTTCCCCTGGTGGAATACTGCCATCTAAAATCACAGTATTCCAATGGCGCTTATTCGCATGATAACCAGGAATCACGGCGTGAAAAATATCGCGCAACATGATCGCTTCATTGGGATCACACTTTACATTAATACGACCAACACCGATTTTTTCGCCTAAAGTACCAAATAATTTGCCCTTTATTTTGAACACAATAAGGTCAGGCCCAAAGGGGTAATCTTCTCGTGATTCGGGTTTGGTCAGGCAATATTGTTTAACTCGATCATAGTCCATCGACAATCACCTTTTTCTCATTGAATGGATGGGAGCGTGGGGGAAGCTAGGATAACGGCACAGAAAACAGACAAGGCACTAATAAATAATGGGAAGAACAATACCACGCCATCACTGATGTCGCTCTGAATTTTCTAAACGTTTTCTATCGCTTTTCTTTAATAGTAAATACGTTGCACCGGAGCCACCGTGGTGTTTTTGTGCCGAATGAAAAGCCAAAACCTGATCAATTTGTGGCAGCCAATGGGCGACTAAACTTTTAAGCACTGCGGGGATTGCTCTGCCCTCGCCTTTGCCGTGGGTAATTAATGCACACCGAATATCGTGAGTAATACAATCTCGTACAAATTGATATATTGTTAACCGCGCTTGGTCGGCGGTCATACGATGTAAGTCTAGACGCGCCTCAATGATATATTTCCCCATACGCAACTGTTTATACACGCCGTGTTGCACGCCCGGACGCTGATAAGCCAGCATCGCATTCGCATCTAGCTGTTCGACTCCGCTATTTACTAGCGGATCAGTAAGGGATATATTTTCAAATTGTGCCGCTTGCTGTCGAGTTTTGACGGTACTTTTATCGAGCGTCGAGATATTCAACGCAACCCGCTTTTCACGCTGGAGCGGTTGCACACCTTGCATTTCGTTAAAAAAGTCTTCGCTGTCTTTATCCATAACTGCATGTTATCAACCCTTTTTTGAAAGGGCAATTAAAGATGATGGCAGCATAAAAAAAGGCAGCCGAAGCTGCCAACGAAGCTCACTGTTAACGGATCGACGTCAATTAGTAATGATTTCTGGGCCCATCACCGTAATCGGCAACCAAGTTGAAATGGCGGGGATATAGGTGATCAGAATAAGGAAGATAAACATGACACACACAAATGGCATCGCTGCTTTTATTACCTCAACCATACTCATACCCGTAATAGCCGATGTGACGAACAGGTTCAGCCCTATGGGCGGTGTCACCATACCAATCTCCATATTCACCACCATAATCACCCCTAAGTGTATCGGATCAATACCCAGCTCTATGGCGATAGGAAACACCACTGGCGCAACAATTAATAACAGCCCTGACGGCTCCATAAATTGTCCACCTAATAACAAAATTAAGTTAACGGCGATAAGAAAGGTAAACCATGTAAAGCCTGCATCCAACATTAGGCTAGTCACATGCTGAGGAATGTTTTCGGAGGTCAACACGTGAGCAAATACTAAGGCATTTACAATCACAAACATTAGCATGAGTGTGGTTTTAGCCGATTCCACCATCACTTGGCGGGTTTCTTGATGATAGAACACTACCACGCTATTTTTTAACGTTACACTCAGGTTACGTAGTGCAGCGTTGGGTAAACTTTCGTCTTCTTCACACCATGCCACGTCTTTTAACGGCCCCATATCGCGATAGATAAAAACAGCAATAAAAAAGGAATATACCGCTGCCACTGATACAGCCTCGGTTGGCGTAAAGATACCGCCATATATACCGCCTAAAATAATAACGATTAAAAATAAGCCCCATGACGCTGAGCCTGCTGCCTCTAGAATTTCTCCCATCCCCGCAAACGGTTCTTTCTTCATGCCTTTCATACGGGCATTAACATATATTGCTGCCATCAACATAAAGCCTGCTAATAAGCCGGGAAATACGCCCGCTAGAAACATCCGCCCTACTGACACATCGGTTGCCGCAGAGTACACGACCATCACAATCGACGGTGGAATCAAGATCCCCAAGGTACCCGCATTGGCTATTACACCCGCAGCAAACTGCTTGGTGTAGCCTGCCTGCATCATACCTGCAATGGCGATGCTGCCAATAGCGACTACCGTCGCAGGTGATGACCCCGACAATGCGGCAAATAACATACACGCAAAGACGCTTGCGATAGCCAAACCACCGCGAACATGCCCAACCGCCGCAATCGCGAAGCGGATAATACGTCGAGCCACACCACCGGTGGACATAAATGACGAGGCTAAAATAAAGAAGGGAATAGCCAAAAGAGTATAGTTTTGTGATGCGGTATATAGCTGTAGCGCAATCGACGATACCGAATCATGTGAAAATACCGCGATCACTAATATGCTCGACAGACCTAACGATACCGCTACAGGCACACCTAAAAATAAGAAAACAAAGACTAAACCAAATAAAATAATCGATTCCATCGTTACGGCTCCTTCGCTGAGTTTTTGTGCTCTTCTATGAGCTCTTCAGCTTCGTGCGAGGCAATGATCATCTCTCTCTCACCTCGCCAGATAGCAATAAAGGCTTGCACTGAACGCAGTACAAATAACACTAAACCAATGGGTAAAATAATATAAGCAATCCAGCGAGGTAAACGCTCGCCACCGTGTAAAAATTCAGGAAAAAAACTGGGTAATACAATATCTTCCATACCAATGCCAACGCTATAAATTTTACTAAAGTAGAACCACGCACCACCCTTCGACTCTACGCCAAAGATTGTTAACCATTCGGCTGAAAATAATGTCACACCGTAAACCACACAGGTCGCTGCACCGAACAATGCAAAGAAGCGGAATACCGGTTTAGGGAATGTACGAATTAGCGCATCCACACCTAAATGTGAACCCACCTTAATGCCATAGCTCATACCAAAAAGGATTAACCATGCAAACAATACTTGTGTTAATTCTAATGCGCCCCCCCATCCAGCATGGAATACATGACGTGCAATCACTTGTGAAAAGCTAATCATCACCATAAGCGCTAAAATAATAGCGATAAAATTTTCTTCGAAACGATCGATGAACTCTGTCATTTTATTTTTAGGTGTTTTATTTTTAAAGCTATTATTATCTGAACGACTGTTTTCCGAAATCTGATTCACAGGAACTCCTTACTATATTGATATGTAAACAATGTATAAACACCCACGAACATCACTAATGGCGAAAACTGTCGCCATTAGTGTGTTTTCTATAATAATAAGAAATGAGAATTATTGACCTGCAGCGACAGCAGCATCAATTACGTCCTGACCAATATCATCAGCAAACTTTGACCATACTGGCTTCATAGTATCGACCCAGATTTTACGCTGTTCTGGTGTTAATGCTCTAACAATACCACCGGACTTGATGATTTCTTCTCTGGAATTTGCGTTAATAGCCGTCGCTTTTGAATTCGCCTTATTGGTTTCTTCTTTAAAGATCGCTAAAAACTGCTTACGTACATCGGCAGGTAAGCTATCTAACCAATCTTTAGAGGTCACCGCTAAATAAGTTAGCAACTGATGATTGGTTTCGGTAACGCCATCTTGTACTTCGAAGAATTTTTGTTTGTAAATATTTGACCAAGTATTCTCCTGCCCATCAACAACCCCTGTTTGTAATGCACCGTACACCTCTTTAAAAGCCAGTTTTTGTGCGTTTGCACCCATAGCCTCAATCATGGCCACCGCAACATCAGACGTTTGTGTACGAAACTTTAAACCCTCTGCATCGCTAGGGACTACCAACGGTTTATTGGCAGAAAAATGCTTTAGACCATTAAAAATATACGAGAGGCCGACGTAGCCTTTATCACTTACTGCCGACAATAGTTTTTGACCTGTAGGGCCATTAGTGAACTTTTCTACCGCACCCATATCACTAAATAAAAACGGTAAATCAAACAAACGATATTTTTTGGTATAAGATTCAAACTTTGATAAAGAGGGTGCAGCAACCTGTACGTCACCTAACAACAATGCCTCCATTACTTTATTATCGTTAAATAATTGTGAGCGGGGGTATACCAGCATGCACGCTTTGCCATTCATTTCTTCATTAATTCTTGCCGCAATCGCACCTGCCGCTTCACCTTTAGGGTGACCCTTTGCTGCTGTGACATGACTAAACTTAATAACAATCTCGCCCGGATCACAGTCAGCAGTAGCAAAAGCTGAGCTAGTAAGCAGTGCCGCAGCACTAATTGCAGTAAATAAACGTTTCATAATTTTCCCCTCTCAGGAGTGTGTGTGATTAATATTCAATATTATTGATTATTGATTATAGTTATAATTTTCGACGCACGAAGCGAAGAACACTGAGAATCCAGCAGAAAGTGTGCCAAAAATATTAATGTCTGATAAATTGGGGCTTGAAGAGCGGGGATAAAAAGGTTGAGCGTGAATAAACGATGACAATAGGTTGGTTTCGACACACAAACCACGGGGAATGTTACCTAAACGACACACTTCAAAGTGGAAACATCGATAAACGATGAGAACCGTGCTCACCTGCTAGTGAACTCATGCGCCGACGATGATTAACATCGATAGGGTGGAGACTAACGCTACAATAAGAAAATATCATACCGAGAGATTTTCCACTTTGAAATATGGACTGTTTTTGGCTAATAACTGCTGTAGCTCCAATCCAATTAAGTGTGGGCATTGCTCAGAAGAAGAATGATCGTAGTGCAAACCGCAGCGACGACAAGGTGTCTTTTTCATTTGATTTCGAAGATGTGCCGCTCTCGCAGCAAGACCGCCAATACCCATTGTAGAGCGCCCTTATCTCACTATGTGCTGACATAAGCGTTAACTCTCGTGGGTTTCATCGAGTAACACTTTCTTATCTAACTGATATTTTTTCATTTTCTGGTATAAGGCTTTTCGAGACAAGCCTAATGTTTCGTAGGTTTTTTTAACGCTTCCATTATGTTGTTGCAACTCAGTCGCGATCACTGATCGTTCATAATGCCCTACTCTCTCTGCGAGTGTGTTTGATACATTCGCTTCGGTATCTTCTTCAGCGTTATCACCCACCCCGGCCCAAATCCCTAGTACTAATCGATCAGCGATATTACGTAACTCGCGTACATTTCCTGGCCAGTCATATGCCATCAAATCGGCTATTATTTCAGGTGTTATTTCGGGAATCTCTCGGCGGTAACGTGATCTAGCCTCGCGAGCCAAATGATATAACAACGCGGGGATGTCGTCTTTCCTCTCGCGTAAAGGAGGAATACGAATTGTGACGACATTTAAACGGTAATACAAATCAGCACGAAAACGTTGTTGCTGACAGGCTTCTTCTAAGTCAGTTTTGGTCGCTGCAACAAATCGTACATCAAGCTGGATAATATTATTGGAGCCTAAACGTTCTATAGAGCGGGTTTCAATCACACGTAATAACTTTATCTGCAACTCCATTGGCATCGATTCAATTTCATCTAAAAAAATAGTCCCTCCGTTGGCATGCTCTAATTTACCGATACGTTTTTTGTTTGCGCTAGTAAATGCCCCCGCTTCGTGTCCAAACAATTCTGACTCCATAATGTCTAAGGGAATAGCACCACAGTTAAGCGCCACAAAGGGCTTATTTTTTCGATTGCCTTCTTCGTGAAGTGCACGCGCCACGACTTCTTTTCCTGATCCAGTTTCGCCCCATATCAATACATCGACATCGGCACCAGTTAATGCCATTAACTCTTTGCGAAGGCGCAACATGGACGGGGTACGCCCCACAATACTTTTATCTAACTCTATCTGGCCCGATAATTCTTGGCGCAATATTCGGTTTTCTAGTACCAGACGTCTTTTCTCTAGTGCGCGCATGACCACGTTACTTAGGCGGTCGGCAGAGAACGGTTTTTCGATTAAATCGTAAGCACCCGCACGCATTGCTTCAACCGCTATCGCAACGTCACCGTGACCCGTAATTAAAATCACCGGTATAGACGGATCGATTTCTAAGGCCGTTGACATTAATTCTAGACCGTCGATACCTACCATACGAATATCGGTGATTAACGCACCATATAAACCACGATGAATATTATCTATCACGCCGTCTGCGCCTTCATACTCAAG
>Ga0307488_10003655_pt1 | contig 12820 bp, 22 predicted proteins | sample SB02metaG_FD_202248 | JGI IMG/M metagenome (GOLD analysis project Ga0307488, IMG submission 202248) | Sea-ice brine microbial communities from Beaufort Sea near Barrow, Alaska, United States - SB 0.2 | ecosystem: Environmental > Aquatic > Marine > Coastal | place: USA: Alaska | collected...
CACGCCGTCTAATGGTTGAGGATAATATTACATCGTACACACGACGTCGGTCGTTGGTTTCAATAGCTATTGCCACGAGAGCTCTTGCTCTGTGCGCATTATCAATAGGCTGATTTCGGTATATCGCCTGCGTGAAATGCCCACACAGAGTTGCGGGCAAAGCGATGGCGCTCCGCGCGGGAAATCGGGCGCCAGGTTGAATGCCCATACGCCCGCCAGCTGCGCCTACGCTGGCTGCGTCTCATCTCTCTCACACGCGTCAGGACCATCGCGGAGCGCCTGTGCGGGGCATCGGCATCAGCGGCGAAAGCGGCAGCAGCGGCCACACATCACCAGGTTCAGAGGGGTCTCTTCGTGGACGCTTCAATTGGGTTCCCTCTGGGGGTCTAAATGGGGGGTCTATTGTAGGGTTTTGATCGTTAGACTTGAAATAAGACGGACACATAGATACAGAGTTGCGGGCAAAGCGTCAGCGCTCGGCGCGGGAAGCGATATACCGAAATCGGCCTATTGCATGGTATCATATGACAAATTACATTCAAAAATCATCTAGCAGGTGCCCGGGTGTTGGGTGCTTTTACCGCGCCCCCCGTGAGAGCGAAAGAGCGACGCTCCAGCGGGCATAAGGAGGCATCCGGGCTATCACTGCGCGTCCCGTGCCGTTGCGAATCCGGTAACAGGCTGCACACGTGCACAGCGTTGGCCAGAACGATGTCCGACAAGGTGAGGGTTTGGCATTCATGCCAAATGGTGCGCATATCCCTCGCTGCCCGGACACCCGTGCTCGATCGCCCACCTCAGCACCTCAAGGTGCCCGCCATGAACGGCGTGGGCACATGTTTCCTCGCCCCACGGGCAGTGGTGTTCCCGCGCCCACGTGAGAACCTCCAGGTGACCGCCCCGAGCGGCAAACGCACACGTGTACGCATCCCACCGGCAATCGTGCTTCCGAAGCCACATCAGCACCTCCAGTTGCCCGCCCGCTGCGGCGTGTGCACAACAGTCTCTGTCCGAGCTCTCGATGTCCTCCTCCCACGGGCAGCCGTGCTCCCGCGCCCACTGCAAGACCTCCACGTGTCCGCCCGCAGCGGCCTGCAAACACGTCCACTCATCCCACGGGCAGTGGTGTTCCCGAAGCCATTTCAGCACCTCCAGGTGCCCGCCCCGCGCAGCGCGTGCACAACAGTTTTTACAGTACTCGTCATCGTCGCCCTCGTCCTCGTCCTCCGACCACGGGCAGCCTCGCTCCCGTGCCCACCTCAATACCTCCAGGTGCCCGCCCGCAGCGGCGCGCGCACACGTCCACTCGTCCCATTCGCAGCCGTGCTCCTGCGCCCACCTCAGAACCTCCAGTTGCCCGCCCTGAGCAGCGAACGCACAGGTGTCCTCGTCCACGGGCAATCGTGCGCCCGCGCCCACTGCAGCAGCTCCAGATGCCCGCCCCCAGCGGCGTACGCGCATGTCCCCCAGTCCCAAGGGCAGCCGTGCGTCCGCGCCCACTGCAGCGCCTCCAGGTGACCGCCTGCGGCGAGAGTGCTGCAGGTGGTTGCAAGCTGCCACGGGCAGCCGTTCGCCACGGCCCAGACGAACGTCGAGAGGGACTGACAGAACGGCGCGATGCCGACCCGCGGCTCCTCCGCGCTGCCGCCGGCGCGCGGCAACCCCGAGCGCGTCATCGCGGCGCGGACGGCACTCCCTGTGCGCCCGAGTAGCGCGCGATCGACGGGTCCAGGCGCTCGAGCACCTCCTTTCGAAAGAGGTCGGGGAAGTCCTCGACCAAGGCGAGAAATGGCGGGCGCTCGGGTGCGCTCGACCCCTCCTCGGCCGCGGCCGGCCCCTGCGCCGGCCCCTGCGGCGGAACGCGGCCCTGCGACGCGGCGAGGAATCCGGCTTGGAACCCGGCGTCGTACCCCGCGCCGTACCCAGGCGACAGATGCTCGGGCGGCCCACCGCTGGTTTGCCCGCCCCCACCGCCCCCTCCCCCATCCCCATCCAGCGAGGCCGCGGCAGCGCTTCCATCACCCGCCACCGCCGCCGCTCCCGCGCCCACGCCGTCGTCCACGCTACCAACCCCACGCCGCTTGCTGCCTCGGGTCGTCATCGCGTTCGCGCCGTCGAGCCCACGGCAGAGTGACCGCGTGCGTGTGGAGATGCAAGCAGAGGCGCGAAACGAGGCAAAATTTAGGGTTGAAATTGAAGGTTTCCCGTCTCGAAATTTTCGAAACCACTGTCTGACAGAATGCCCACAGTCTAACAGTGCTGTTCCCCAGCTCCAGGTCCAGGATAGGGACACCACACACAAGTGCACGACACGCGCCCTCTGACGCCTCCGCATCGCCCGCCCGAGAGACCGCAATCTCGAGTGTTACAAACCGTTTACCACCCGCACCGGCCGGCTTCTTTTTCTGCCACTGCCAAATGGGGTCGAGGTCGGCACCCAAAGGTGCTGTTGTTATCCCCGCCGAGCGGCTGTTGCCCGCGTCCACCGTGCCGGGTGCGGGCGGCTTCCAGCCAGTCAAGGTGAGAGCAGCAGTGGCGGACCTGCTCCCCGCGCGCAGCCTGTATCACCAGGACACCCAGGCGGTCGTCAAGGACTTCTTGAAATACGACGAGGTGAGCGCGCAGGGCCGAGGCAACAACTTCCAGTCTGCACAGCTGACACTATCAGTGCCCCACATGGCGTCCCCTTTCCAGTTCAACGCCACGCCAGCCGTCACAACTGTCGTCAGGGCCTGACACGGCGTTTTCTTTCCACATCAACTGCCATGCCAGCCGGCACAGCTACGGTCTTGTCCCTGCAACCACTCAAGTTATTCCAACGTTCCACCAGTACCAGTCCTCACACTGACTCATTACGTTGAGCTACCTGAGCCTCTTGTAGGTCCCCGGCGTCACCAACTGTTCCACTGTGAGCATGCCCCCCGGTATGCTCATCGCCAGGCACGCGCATCCCTCAAAGGTGAGCGACTTCTGAACCTCAGGGCCCACATTGACCCTTCCCGCTTCTATTATTCGCAGCTTCTCGTGTGTACTGTCAGACGGTACTTATTGCGTCGCATCGAAGCCGTGCGCACTTTCTGACTCGTTCCCCACGCACGACTTGCACAGTATGAAATATTCTTAGTGAGCGGCGGCCGCGGCGTCTTCCGCGTGTGGCCTGTGGGGGCGGCGGAGGCAGGGGCTTCGACTCGTCCACTTCTCAGCTCACCCTGAGCCGTTCTTGTCACTGCAACCCGACAACCACCCAACGTGTCCAGCAAAAAGTGCCAACGTCATGCCGAACAGTGGACGAGTGTACGCCCCTGGGCGGAGGGGGTTGCGCCACGCGAGGAATTCGAGCTGCGGCAAGGGGTGTGCTGCACGGTGGGCATTACACTCGTCCACTTCTCAACTCAATCTGAGCCGTTTTGTGGCTCGAACAGACTGACGCCACCCAGCATATCCCACAAAATGTGCTTACGTTGAGCTGGAAATGTGAATGAGTGGATGTCCCTGCTGTATGGTGGGGCCAGAGGAACCGCACGAGGTGTGTGCAGCGGGCGACGAGGGCGAGGAGCCTCTGGTGATGACGTACTTCGGGGTGGTAGCGCCTGAGCCCAAGCCAACGTCTCAAGCGCAAGTGTTCGACTAGCTATCTAGGTTTCTAATCTAGCATTCTTTAGTCTAGCCACATAGCATTGCACGGCGCACGGGAGGCATACTATGACGTGGTGGGCAGTATCTGCCGGGCCCGCTACAGCGAGGCGCGAAGTGTTCTAGCTGAGGCAACGGGGCGTGCTGCACGGTGGGGCCGGAGGTGCCGCACGAGGTGTGCGCGGCGAGCAGTGGCCAATAACAGCCTTGTCTACATTAAATATATTCTCTATCCTCCTCTCCTCCTCCTCCTCCTCCTCCTCCGCCGCCGCTTCTCACCCATCGACACTCTCTACCAGGTTGGCTCTAGAGCTACCCATTAATTCCGTCCGAACGCAAACTCCTGTTTGAACCACTCGACCAACTTATATAAATATATCCCATTTTCTCTATCTCTCACGGCCACTGTCGAGGCACCCTCCGCCACTAGTTGGCGGCTCTGAAGCGAAAGCGATGGAGGGGCCCACACCCACCGCCACTCGTTACGGAGGCCAGGGCGAAAGCCTGGTGCCTCCTTAAGCATGCAGGAGCGTCTCTCTCCCTCCCTCTCTCTCCTCTCCTTCACACCCACTGCATTATTTGGCGGCTCTCAGACGAAGACGCTGAAGAACCCCTTGGTCTGTGTGTACACGGCCTCGGTGTAGTGGCACTAGTTGAATTTGAAAGCAAACTTCGAAAGCAGTCCATCATGTTGTAGCTCCAATCGCTGAACCAAGCGCAATCAAATTGGAGAGAATTGGGGTCAACCTGGGGTCAATCTGGGGTCACACTGGGGTCAAAATGGGGTCAAAATGGGGTCAATCTGGGATCAAATTGGGATCAAACTGGGGTCAACCTGGGTTCAACCTGGGGTCAAACTGGGGTCAAAATGCACCGCCCCACCTCGGGGGACTGGTCACTGCTGACACTCCGCAGCTTGCCAATGCCGTCGTAGTACTTCACCACCGGCATGGAGCTCTCCACGAACGTGTGGAACCGCTTCTTGATAGTCTCGATGTTGTCATCCGTGCGCCCCTCGCAGGAGGGCCATTGAGAACAAGCGCTCGACGGCGATCAGAACATGACTTACCTTCAGGGTAAATGCTCATAGCCTCACACAGACGCGTGACTTGGTTTGTGCTTGCTGGCTGACCCCCAGACCATCGTATGACCATTTACCCTCGCCCTCGTGCACGTCCTGATTTCGTTTATCGTCGATTCAACGTCGGTCGAGTGCTTGTGCTCAATACGTTTTTGGGCGGACCAACCACACGAACCGAGTCCGCGCGTCTTGATACTCGTATGAGCATTCACCCCGAAGGTAAGTCATGATCCGATCTCGGTCGATTGGTTGTTCTCAATACCCCCCCTGCCTCGTTGCGGCCCAGCAGGCGCTTGGTCATGACCTCCTCCGGACAGTCGAAGAACAACACGAAGTCGCAGTCGTACCCCGCCGTGGTCTCCCACGCGTCCCGATTGCAGGGTCACCAGTTGACATTGAAAGCAAAGCTTGAAAGCATTTCATCATGTTGTGGCTTCAACCACTGAAATCAAGCGCGGTCAACCTAGGGTCAACATGGGGTCAACCTGGGGTCCACCTAAGGTCACCCTGGGCTTAATATGGGGTCAACCTGGGGTCAACCTTGGGTCAACCTGGGGTCACCTTGGGGTCAACCTGCACCGCCCTACCCGGTTCTCCTTGTTGCGCGGGAAGCCGTCGATAAGGAACTTGTCCTTCCCGGACGCCTCCGTCTAGGGTCGGGCGGACATTGCTGGCCACGTCATAGGTTGCAATTCAACTCAAGGGACGAGGGTTTACAATACGTTGGATGACGTGGTGGGCAATATCTTCCAGGCCCTACCTCCATCGCTCCGAGCAGCAGGTTGACCGTCACCTCGGACGGCACAATCTGGCCATTCTTAATCATCTCCGCCACCTGGCAGGAGGGTCGTTGAGAACAAGCACCCGACCAACATCGGACAAGCCCGCACGGCTTACCTTTATTGTGAATGCTCATACAGACGTGCGGAGAAGGAGGAGGAGGAGGCGGAGGAGGAGGAGGAGGAGGAGGAGGAGGAGCAGGAGGAGGGGGAGAAGGAGGAGGAGGAGGACGAGGACGAGGAGGAGGAGGAGTGGATGAGAAGGAGGAGGAGGAGGAGATTCGACGTCGATGGAGTGCTTGTTGTTCTCAATAACCCCCATGCCATGTTGCCGTCCTTGGAGCCGCCCTTCATGTGCTCGCGCAGGAGGTCACCAGCGCTGAGGTGCACGAAGCCGAAGTCGTTCACGATGTTGGTACACTGCGTGCCCTTGCCTGCGCCCAAGGTCTTGCACGTGTTGAGGGGTGTTCAGAGGGTGTGTAGGGGGTATTGAGGAGGTGTTTGCTGAGTGTTTAGGGGGCGTCTAGGTGGCGTCTAGGGGGAGTCTAGGGGGTGTTCAGAGGGTGTTTGAGGGGTGTATACGGGTGCATTAGGCGCGTGTGAGGCCTTGCCCGCGCCGGGGCCACCGAGGACGAAGACGACGGCGGCAGGCTTGACGGGCTTCGCACCGGCGGCCACGGGGGCGGCGGCGGCGGGCGCGGCGGCGGTGTCGGCGGGGGCGCACATCGCGACGGTGGGCGCGAACACTAGGGCCTGGCGAATCATGCCTGCCAGGTCATACACACCACTTTGAACCCTCGTGTCTTGAATCAATTCAGCGCCAACTTGTGACGTGGCGAGCAACATAGGGCAGGCCTGGCGGATATCGCTCGCCACGTCACCCAACGCACTTTAAACCCTCGTCTCTCGATTTAAATGCCAACCTGTGACGTGGCGAGCCATATCTGCCATGCCATCCAACGCACTTTGAACCCTCGTGTTTTGAATTAAGTGGCACCCTATGACGTGGCGAACGATATCCGCCAGGCCGTACCGAACACGGCGGCGGTGGAAAAGGTGGCGGCAGCGGCGCCGAAGCCGAAAAAGCGGCGCGACGGCGCGCCAGCCTGTTGCGACAACAACAACGGAGGACATTTGAGACTTTGTTCAAACGAGTCAGCAGACTTTGCAAACGGAGGGCACGGAGGACATGTCAGACTTTGAAGAAACACCGTTCACCTGCACACCGTTCTATTCTGGGTCAGGCTATGGCACGCTAGCTGATATGCATACACACACAAGCACACACAGTCACACACCTTCGCACCGCAGTGCACCTCTGACAAACAAATATCAGCTTACTTGTGGAACGACGATGCGTGCGTGGGTTCGTGGGTTCGTGGGTGTGTGGTCGCACCTTGGCGGCATTGACCTCAGCGGCGACCAGGCGCTGAGCGGCGCGCACCTCGGCGGCGGCGGCGAGGCCGGTATACGCCCGCACACCGGCGGCGACCTGCGCGACGAGAGATGGGCGAGGGGAGGAGCTTCGTCAGCCACCGGAGTAGCTTTGATGAATTTCACTTCGGTGACCGAATGCACTGCGGAGCACCGGGTGCACGTACGCACGGCACGACGGCTCGGATCTATGCGGGTGTCCCGAGAGCTGCTCACAAACAGTCTCGATCGCACCGCGTCAAGGCTCAAGGCCAAACGAAGCAGGGTCACGGAAGGCTACATTGTTATGTTTCCGCTGCTTTTTGGGAGCATGTTTCCGATGACAGAGCAGCGGGAATCCAACCCACTGTCGACCCGAAGGTCTGCCGGTGCGCGTGCCATAGCACTGGCACTTGGCACTGGCTTCAGCACGTGGTATTGGCATGGTTCCCGCACGGAACGGCGGGAGCAACGTGCCTTGACAACCCGATCCGAAGAATGCCCAAACCCGCTTCAGTGTGATGTGAAAGGATGCACAGGATGCACTTGTGCAGTGCAGTGAGGGGCCTCTCTCTGGCGCGTACCTCGGTGGCCTTGGCGGCGCGCGCGACGGAGCGCATCAGCTGGCGGGCAAACATCCTGAAATATAAGTTGGCAGCAGTGGATCGTGCTAGCGGCGAAGTGAGCAAGCAAAGGTGATCGGAGAGCCACTTGCTTGCCCTCTCCCAGGGCTGGCCCGCGCCCGCGCCCCCGGAAACACGACTGAATGTGGAGGGAAAGTCAGTGTCGAAAGTGTCCGCTGTGTATCACGATGAATGCCCATACGCACATTCGCACGTTTGAGGCATTTGACTGCCATTTGACCCCCCTGCAGAAAGTTCACTCTATCGTCCCCCCGCGGCTTCAGCGCTGGAGTGGTGCTGCGGTGCCGACCCGTGACGTCAAATTGCCCTCAGACCTGCCTGTGCGCCGCGGGCACGCCGGCGCCCCTTGAGCAGCAGGGGTGTCGTCTGCGCCGCCGGTGAATTATCAGCAGGATGCCCCCCGCACCCCGCGGCGGCCACGGCCATGGCCCGCCCGACCCCATTGCGCTGAAGCAACGCATCCTGCTTTCGCTCACACGCCTCGGCGACCGCGATACGCAGCGGGCATGGCCGCTCGCTCCTGGCTCACGCACTGCCTGCTTAGTGTACCTATACGTGTTGCCGCATGCTCCGTCCGGGCCTGGCTGGTGGCCACCACTCGTTCACGCACTGTTTGCTCATACTCGTAGTGTACCAGCATAGGCCTACCCCGCGCATGCACAGTCCACAACTCGCTCACGCTGTTCAGGGGACTGGTTGTGTGGCCTAACGCGAAGGTTGCGGTACAGGAGCTGACACACGTCATCGCCACGTTACCCCCCGAGCACATCGGCATCCTCCTGGGATGCGTGTGTGACGAGGCGGTGGGGGCACCTAAGGCCTCTGCGCGCAAGGTGAGCTCAACACGGCGCCCCTCCGGCCTGACAAAAATAAACCATACGAGTAGCTCTCCACTGCTCACCATCGCTCTCCGTCTGAAGTCGTTCCTCCCCCTCCTCCTCCTCCTCCTCCTCCTCATCCTCCTCCTGTGCTCGGTCCACAGGAGGCGCTGCGGCTGTTCGAGACGCTGGTGAAAGCACAAGGCGAGCGCGCGCTGGCGCACGTCCCTCGCATGGTCGGCATTCTCACACGGTGTTTTAAGGACCCGGATTCGAGCGTGGCGGACGCGTGCGTGGATGCGATGGGCACCCTGGCGGCGTTCGCGGTATCGTGCCGCCCGGGCCTCAACCTAGGTGGTGGCTCCGGCGGCGCCAGCGGTAGGGCGGTGCAGGTTGACCTTTTCAGCCCGAATTGACCGCGCTTGGTGTCAGCGTTTGACTGAGCTTATATGTGATGAGCCGCTTCCAACCTTTGATTTCACATGCAACATGCGCCACTACACACCGGTTATTACGCCAGTGGTAAGCCCGTGCTCTCAGGGCCTGAGGCGCTGGGGGCGCTGTTCGTGCAGCCCATCCTCGCCGTGATCCACGAGACCAACTCGCGCGCGGTAGGGCTCGGTGAAGTCTGCTGGCCATGTCGTCTAACTCACTTTGAACCCTTGTCTCTTGAGTCAAATGGCACCCTATGACGTGGCGAGAAATGTATTCCAGCCCGTCGCCCGCCACGTCGTTGACATTCATCTCGGACCTTCATCTCTCGAGTCAAACGGCACCATATGGCGTGACGAGCAATATCTGCCAGGCCCATTGCCCGCCACCGACACGCAGTTTGGACCCTCATCTCTTGACTTAAATGGCAACCTCTGACGTGGTGAGCAACATCCGCCAAGCCCTAGCACGCGGCGCAAGACACGGCGTGCCGCGCCCTGGCCCGGATCTTCCGGCGGTGCGGCCCCGGCGCCGGCGCAGCGGACATTCCGGTGGGCGTCAACTGGTACGAGGGCGGGCCCGGAAAGCAGGGCATAGTGTACCGGTTCTTGCCATGTCATCCACCACACAGTGTACCGGTACTCGCCACGTCATCCCCGTGGGCGTCGAATTGTACGGTGGTGAGCCCGGCAGGCAAGGCCGCGCCCGTTCCCTGAGTGTTTGACCATAGCGTACCGCTCCCCCCCAAATGCATCCTCGCCCTCGTCCTGCTCCGCCTCCTCCTCCGTGAACAGCGTCGTCACATCCACCACATTCAGCCCTCGATTATTGAGTTGCCCAAGCCTTCTCAGAAGGTTGGCGCTGCGGCTGGCGCGCATGCTGGAGGCTCAGACGTTCTACGCGAAGCCCGCGTTGCTGCACGCGGTGGCCGCGCTGTTCGCTGCTGGCAGGGGGGTTATGAAGAGCCAGCACTCAACCAAAGTCGAATCTCCTCTTCCTCCTCTGCGGCTTCGTATGAGCATTCACCCTGAAGGTAAGTCAAAAGTCATGCTCCGATTTGGTTCGAGTGCTTCTTGTTAATGACCCTCCTGCCTGCCGCGGGTGCCCTGATGCCGCAGCTCCCCGCGCTACTCGGCGTCACCTCAGGCGCCGCACCCGGCCCCCTCGCCGGGTCTGCCGGGTCCGCCGCCGGTGGCTGGGACCCGGCCACGTCAGCGCGGTTGCTGGACGCGCTGCGGTCTGGTAGGGCTGAGTAAATCATGCCTTATGCCATCCGCATTATTCACCACACGATAGACCCTCGTCTTTTGAGTTGAAGTGACAACCTTTGACGTGTCGAGCGTTTCTCGAGTGACCCTGGATGTTGCGGACTGGCCGGTGCGGCGCGCGGCGGCGGACACGCTGTCCGCTCTCATGGTGGCACTGGGCAGGGGCTTCCACTCGTCCTCTTTTCCGCTCAACCTGAGCCGTTTTTTTGTCACTGAACCCACTCAGCGTATCCTACAAAAAGTGCTTACATTGAGCCGAAAAGTGGACTAGCGTCAGAGGCTTCAACTCGTCCACTGCTCCGTTAAACCTGGGCCCTTTCCTTTCCTGAAACAGGGTGGAACCACCAACGCACCCCGCCAGAAGTGCTCGCCCCAAGCCGAAAAGTGGACGAGTGTAAGCCCCTGGCGCTGGGGCCCCTACTGGACACGGGTCCGGCGCCGCTGGTGCCGTACATCGCTGAACGCCTCACGGAGGCGAAGTTTGACAAGGTGAAGCCGGCGAGGGACGCGGTGTGCGAGGCAGGGGCTTAAATTCGTCCACTTCTCAGCTCGACATGAGCCATTTTTGTCGCTGAAACCCTGCAATCACCCAACTTATCCGGCAAAAAGTGCTCAGGTCAAGCCGAGAAGTGGAGGAGTGTTAGTCCCTGGTGTGAGGCGCTGGCGGTGCTCAAGGAGCTGCAGGAGTACGATGGCCCGCAGCATGACCTGGCGCGGTGGCGCATCTGGGTGCGGCATAGGGCAGGGCATGACAGACCTCGTCCGCCAGAGAGAGAGAGACGCTTCCCTGTGCATAAAGAGGCACCAGAATTTCGCCCTGGCCCCCGTAGATATGATCCGCCACGGTCCTCCACATTTGCGACTCTGGTTACTTGAGATTTGAGTTGTTTACATGTCATGACGTGGCGAGCGCAAGCATGACCTTCGTGGCCCTCGGTGGTTCCCCATACATTGTCCACCACGTCATCCTCCACGTCTTAGATGCTTGTTTCTGGAGTTGAATTACATCTCATGACGTGGCGAGCATTACCTGCGTGGCTGTAGCACCGGGTCGGGGACGGCGCGGGGGCGCCAGCCGACCCGGGCGGCGGGTTGCACGCGAGTCCGCAGCGGACGCGAGGGCATGCGCTGGGCACGGGGCGCACTCACTCCCCGCCGCCGCACCGGGCAGGGCCTGGTAGACATATTGCCTCCTCCACCTCCTCCTCATTATCCACGTCTCAGACCCTCGTTTCTTTAATTAAGTGTCACCCCTTGATGTGGCGAGCATTATCTGTGTGAGATTGCGTGTGTATTCACGAGTAGACTAGGCTGACCAGCTATCAACCAAATCACCTGGACTACATTTTCTGTCAGGCCCTTGCACGCGTTCCATGGGGACCGCGGGACGGAGGCGGACCAATACCAGTCGCAGTCTCGGCCGCCCAGCGGCAGGGCTTACACCCGTCCACTTCTCACCTCAACGTGAACCGTTATTGTCACTGAAACCACCCAATATGTCCCACGAAATGTGCTTACGTTCAGTTGAAAAGTGGACGAGTGTAAGCCCCTGCAGAGCGGCCGCCGAGCGCTCTCCGAAGCGTTCCAAAACGCGCACATTGGCGGCGACGACGGCGGTGGTGGCGGCGGCGGCGTGAGCGTCATCGTGCCCAAGTCCCCCCCGCCTCCACACCGCCAACGACCCCCTCCGCTGCCCACAGATGATGACGAGCTCGACCAAATTCGCAGGAGAGCGTTAGAAGCGGGTACTGAGGAACAGCCCAGCGCTGGGGACACGGTATGACGGTGCAGGTTGACCCCGGATCGACTGCGCTTGATACTTGATACCCGCGATTGACTCTACAATATGATGAATCGCTTTCAAATTGTGCTTTCATTTGTAATTACGCCGCTACGACACGGGCTTTTACCCAGACACTGACGCCGCCGACGTTGCCTCGACGTCGCAACAACACGTGTCACAGCTGGCACTGGGTAGAGGTGGGTATAGCGATTCAGGACGCGGCGGCGGCGAGGGGGGCGGGGGCAACAACCAGTACTGGGACGAGCGCGTGGAGGGCCACAACAAACCCCCGGCAGGCAAACTCGAGGCCGCCCGCTTAGCCCGCGGACACATGGCAGGGGGGTTACTTAGAACCAGCACTCGACCCACGTTGAATCTCCTCCTCCTCCTCCGCGCGTCAGTATGAGCATGTACACTCAAGATAAGCCGTGCTCTGATCTTGGTCGAGTGCTTGTTCTTACACTCAAGATAAGCCGTGCTGTGATCTTGGTCGAGTGCTTGTTCTCAATGACCCTGCTGACTGGCGCAGCCGCAGCCGCAGCCCATCCAATACCACTCAGGGCCGGAGGTTGACTTTGAGCTGGGCGAGGACGTAGGGCCCGAGTGGACAACAAAACGCTCGCCCAGTCATCCAACACAAATTACGCCCTCGCTGCCGATTGGACCCATCATACAGAATCACCTCATCTCTTAGGTTCGACCAACCCATGTCCAAATGCTGGTCACATGGAACCTTTCTCCACTTCGGTCTACAAAGTTATCATGTCAACATGTGCTACTGACAGCAAAACGACATACTATGACGTGGCGAGAGCCCTACTTGCTTGTCTCTGTCAGGAGGCACCCGCGTGGATTTCCCTCGCTGCGAAACTGGAGAACCAGCTGGACCATGAACTAGAGCGTAGCAACTCGCGGCTCGCGGGGGGCGGGGGTGGTGGGGTGAGTGCCTCGGGGGCTGGGGCGGGGCAA
>Ga0307488_10003657_pt1 | contig 12817 bp, 20 predicted proteins | sample SB02metaG_FD_202248 | JGI IMG/M metagenome (GOLD analysis project Ga0307488, IMG submission 202248) | Sea-ice brine microbial communities from Beaufort Sea near Barrow, Alaska, United States - SB 0.2 | ecosystem: Environmental > Aquatic > Marine > Coastal | place: USA: Alaska | collected...
TGTACTTCAACCCGTGGTCAACCTGGGGTCAACCTTGGGTCAACCTGGGGTCAACCTGTGGTCAACCTGGGGTCAACCTGTCAACCTGGGGTCAACCTGGGGTCAACCTGCTCCGCCCCTGCCAAGCGCCGCCACCGCGGCGTGCTCCCCGGAGTCGGCCACGAGTTAGGGGTTGGTAGATAGCGCTCGCCACGTCATGGGCTGTCATGTAAATAAACAAACGAGGGTTCACACTGCTTTTGATGACTTGGCGAGCGCCTCGTCATGGGATGTCATGTTGCTCACGTAAGCATTCGATGACCTTGGCGCGTGCTCGCCACGTCATGGGACGTCATGTTACTCAAGAAATTAGGGTTCAATATAATTTAGATGACGTGGCGAGCACTACCCATCAGCCCCTACCACGAGCGCGAGACACGCCTCCACGACAGTGCCCCACAGGGTGAAGGGGCGTAAGTTGAAACTGAAAGCAAATTTTGAAAGTGGTTCATCACATTTAATCTTCAAGCACTGAAACCAAGCTCGGTAAACGCGAGGTCGACCCGGGATCAAGCTGAGGCCATGATGGGGTCGAATGGGGTCAAACTTGGGTCAAACTGGGGTCAAACTGGGGTTAAACTGGGGTCAAGCTTGGGTCAAGCTGGGATTAGCGTGCACCGTCTGACCAGGCGGGGTTTTTCACGCAGATGCTTGTAAGTGACCCCGCTGCCGGCGAGGCACGGCACGAGGCGCCAGACGGGAGGGTCATTGCGATCAACCACTCAGCCGATGTTAAATGGTCGAGCCGAGTCCGCGCGTCTGTACGAGCAATCACCCTGAAGTTGAGTCGTGCTTGGCTCTAGGTATCGCTGTTGCGTGCATTAGGAAACTAATGCTCTGATGTTCCCAATAAAGCATGCTGTTGAAATATGCAGCATATTGACACTGGTATCGAGTGCTCGTTCTTAATTATGGATTTTAGGCCAACGAAAGCCTTGAGAAATTATAATTACCCCCTGCCAAACGTGCTCTGCCAGAAGCTTGTTGGACAATACCACGTTGATGCGCGGCGTCACGAGTCCGGTGTTCTGCCCTGGCGCGCCCGCAACCAGCGAGTTACGAACCGCGAGCGTCAGCACCGCGTCGTAGCGGCGCAAATCGAACTTAAAAAGCAAAGTTTGACAGCTGTTCATCACATATTGGTGGTATGAGCAGCATTATAGCTTAGGTCTAGGCACTTTCGACGAGTTTTTCATCGGTTCAAGCTGCACCGCCTCACCGCATCGCCCCGCCACGCCAGCAGCTGTGATCCCGCCGCACGACCCACCTCAGCATCTGTCCACAGGGGCTTACATTCCGTCGTTCACTTCTCAGCTCGACTCAAACCGCTTTGGTCCATGTACCGTTTTGTGTCCAGTTTGTGACGAGTCATAACCCATCGGCCTTATTACACTCTGCTGGAAACCACCCAACGTCTCGCAGAAAAAGTGTCTATGTTGAGTTGAGAAGTGAACGAGTGTAAGCCCCTCACCTGTCAACGCCAGTACCTGGTCCAGCCGCACCACGCGGCCGCAGGCATCGCGCCAGGTCTCGAGCCTGGTGATAGCGGCGCAAGTTGAAACGAAAGCAAAGATTGAAAGCAGCTCATGATACTTTATACTCAAAAGCTGAAACCAGGCGCGGTCAACCCGGGTTCAACACGGGGTCAACCCGCGGCGCTGCCCTACCAGGTCTCGAGATGCCCCGGGGGGTCATCGCCCGAGGGCTCCTTGTTCCAGGGTTAGCGGCGCAACTTGAAACCAAAAAAACATGTGAAACCATTTTGTCGTATTTACGTTTCAAGCGCCTGGTTTCAGCGCTTTCAAATGGGCAGCACGCGGTAGAATCATAGAGCTACACACACGAGCAACGATGTCTTATTCCGTGCTTGCAAAGACAGGTCTCAACCTGCACCGCACTGTAGCGTAGCATGTGATAATATCACAGAGTGTCACACACGGGAGTTGAGTCAGGGACCCAAGGCGAAGGACGTCTTATTCCGTGCTTGCAAACACGGGTTTTAACCTGCACCGCCCTGCCGAGGGCTCCTCGACAGCCTCGTGACCGTCAGCCGCCTCGAGCTTGTCGATGGGGACGGATTTGTTGCCACTGACTGGCAGACCTAGCGCCGTCAGGGCGCCCCACGGAGCCCCAACGGATCCGAGGTGCAGCGGCGCAAGTTGATATTGAAACCAAATTATGTACGCGGCTCATCATATTTTAGCTTCAAGCGCTCAGTAGTAGTTCCAGGCGCTTTCAACATGGATTTTGTCGTTTCAACCTGCACTGCCCCATGGATTTCATCGGTTCGACGTAAGCACCAATGTGGGATAGGGGGTATTCAAGGGGGTATTCAAGGGGGTATTCAAGGGGGTACTCAAGGGGTTATTCAAGGGGGTATTCAAGGGGATGTTAAGGGGCATTGAGGGGGTATCTAGGGCGTATCCTGCACCACCCTACTGAGAACCCTACACGGCGGCCGGGCGGGCAGCGGCGGGACCCGGGTGGCGGAAGCGGCGATGAGGTATTCTGCCAGCTGTAGCGGCGCAACTTGACTTTGAAAGCAAAGTTTGAAAGAGGTTCGTCATATGTCAGCTCCAAGCGCTGAAATCAAGGGTGGAGTACTTCAAGCCGGGGTCAACCTGGGGTCAACCTGGGGTCAACCTGGGGTAAACCTGGGGTCAACCTGGGGTCAACCTGGGGTCAACATGGGGTCAACCTGGGGTCAACCTTGGGTCAACCTGCACCGCCCTGCCAAGCGCCGCCACCGCGGCGTGCTCCCCGGCGTCGGCCACAAGCTAGGGGCTGATGGATAGCGCTCGCCACGTCATCGGTTGTGATGTGACTAAATCAACGAGGATTCAGAATGCGTTTGATGACGTTGCGAGCGCCACGTCATGGGATGTCATGTTACTCACACAAGTAGGGTTCATACGTTTGATGACGTGGCGAACACTACCCATCAGACCCGACCACAAGCGCGAGGCACGCCTCCACGACAGTGCCCGCCAGGGTTTTGGGGCGTAAGTTGAAACTGAAAGCAAAGTTCGAAAGTGGTTCATCACATTTAATCTTCAAGCACCGAAAACAAGCTTTGTTGACGCAGAGTCGACCAGGGGTCAAGATGGGGTTAAGATGGGGTCAAACTGGGGTCAAGCTGGGGTCAAGTTGGGGTCAAGTTGGGCTCGAGCTGGGGTCAAGCTGCACCGTCTGACCAGGTGGAGGTCTTTATGGCGCGTGTCGGTGACCCCACTGTCGGCGAGGCACGGCACAAGGCGCCAGACGGGAGGGTCATTGCCATCAACCACTCGGTCGACGTCAAATGGTCGAACCGGGTCCGCGCGTCTGCATCAACATTCACCCTGAAGTTACGTCGTGCGCCGATCTGGGTATCGCAGTTGCGTGCATTAAACTCACTGTAGGTTCTGGTATCGAAGTTGTGGTATCGAAGTCCGTTCGACCAATCAGTGCTGTCCAAAGCGAAGATCCGACCGCGCCGCCCGGCCGAGATCCGACATGGTCGCGACTCGCGAGTTAATAGACCGTCGAATTTCAAGGAGATAAAAGGGACTAGTCCCTCCGACACTGAGTCTCAGAAAGTAAGTGCTCCGATGTTCTGAATAAAGCACACTGTTGGAATATACGGCATATTGACACTGGTATCGAGTGTTCGTTCTTTATAATTATATATACCCCCTGCCAGGCGTGCTCCGCCCGAAGCTTGTTGGACAATACCAGCTGGTTGCTGATTTTCTGCGTAAAGAATCCGGTGTCCTGCCCTGGCTGTAGTGGTGCAAGTTGAAATTGAAAGCAGAAGTTGAAAGCAGCATATCACACTTTAGTTTCGAGCGCTTAGTTCCAGGCGGTTTCAACTTGGGTTTCATAGGGTCAACCTGCACCGCCCTACCTGGCGAGCCCGCAACCAGCGCGGTACGAACTGCGAGCGTCAGCACCACGTCGCAGCGGCGCAAGTCGAACTTGAAAGCATTTTTTGACAGCAGTTCACCACATCTTAGTTTCAAGAGCAGCATCAGAGCTTAGGTCCAGGTACTATCGACGAGGTTTTCATCGGTTCAAGCCGCACCGCCTTACCGCGTCGCCCCGCCACGCCAGCAGCTGGGGTCCTGCCTCGCGACAGGGGCTTACACTTGTCCACCTTCCAGCTCAACGTGCGCACATTTTTATCCACCGATAGGTTCCAACCCTCCTGTATTGAGTGAAATTATGTGCTGGGCGGCGTGAGTTGACAGTGACAGAAACGACTCAGGTTGAGGTGACACGTGGACGAGTGCATGCCCCTGCCGCGCTACCCGCTTTTGCGCCTGTCCACGCCAGAACCTGGTCCAGTCGCACCACGCGGGCGCAGGCGTCGCGCCATGTTTCGAGATGCCCCCAGGGCTCGTCGTCCGAGAGTTCATCGTCCGGGGGCTCATTGTCCTCGGGCCAGGGGCTTACACTCGTCCACTTTTCGGCTCAAGTTAAGCGCATTCTGTGGAGAAGGGGTGCATTTAGGATTATTAAGGGGGTTCTTAGGAGGTGTCATGTCAGGGCGTATTAAAGAGTATTAGGGGGTGTTTAGGGTATATTTTGTGTTAGAAACGGCTCAAGTTGAGCTGAATAGTGGATGAGTGTAAGCCCCTGCCTCGGGCTCCTCGTCAGCCCGGTGACCGTAAGCCGTGGCGGGCCTGCCTATGAGGACGGGTTCATTGCCACTGACAGGTTGACCTAGGGCCTTTAGGGGAACCGTCGTCTGCGCGCTGGTGAGAGCCCACAGCTGTGCGTTGGTCGGGGGCTGCGTCGATGGCGAATGGTGTTCAGTTGCATCCGGGGAATGTTTGCTGGAGAATGGCTCTTCAAGGCGAGAGGGCTGCTGCCCGTCGTCGTCGCGGTCGCCTCCATCGCCGCCATCGTTGCAGATGTCGCCGGAGAGCGACGCGAACCCATGGCCGAGTGCTAGCGATGGCTGCGGCGGCGGGGGGGCGGCCGGGTGCCACCACGTCAAGGCCCCGCGCCCGAGTGCACCGCCCCCAGCGTTCATCAGCGCAATGGCGCGCCCATGGCCGTGCCTCCCGCCGCTCCCGCCTCCACCGTTGCCGCTGCCGCCGCCGTGACCGCCGCGTCTGCCGTCGCTGACTCCACCGTCGTCGCCGCCGCCGCCGCCGGCCTCGAGCGAGTGAAACCCGCGTATCCAGGGGAATAACCCATCGCGTATCTGGTAGTGGGCACCCAGCTGCCGACTCAAGCCAGGGGCATTTATCGGAAACCACCCGCTGCAGCCGGCGCCGCCAGCCACGCGGGCGCGGACCACCACACGCACAGCCGCGAGCATTGTGTCCGCGTGCGCGGGTCGGAGCGAGGCGGCTGCGCGCCCGCGCGGGGGTTGATATTCTCACACGTGAAAGCTTTAACACGTGCCCCAGGCTCGACCAGGGGGTCAACAAGTGCAAGGGAATTTCAACACGTGCTACGGAATAGGTCTAAACCATACACGCGCTGCTCCGCCAAGCAAAGGTAACGCTCGCACACTTGCCTCGTCACGTCGCACACTTGCGTTGCGCCGCATTTGGCGCGGAAGAGAGGCGGGGACTGGGGCGTCTCCTCACACGTCTTCGCATACGCTCGTGTCGATACGGCTCAACGGCGGGTGTGGCGCGACGAGCGTTGCGAACATGGGCAAGCGGAAAGCCTCCGGCGCCGGCGGAGCAGGAAAAGTGGGCACCGCCATGGCCACCGCCGCCGCAGCCGCCAAACTCGGCTCACCCGACGATGTGGATGAGATGCGCGTGCCCGCACACCGGCCCCCGCCGCGCGACGAGCAACGCGCGGCGTGGGATTCGCTGGTGGCTCGGCTGCGCGCTCATGGCGGCCTCATTGACGACGGCGTCGGCATCAGCTGGGAGGACGGCGGCGGCGGCGGCGACGGCGGTCGCGGATGGGTCGCGACGAAGCCGATAGCGACAGGCGCCACGCTGCTTCGCGTGCCGTCGACGTGCATGGTGACAGCGCGCGCCGCTCTCCAGTCAGCCGTCGGGCGTCGCGTGTGCGCCGCCGTTACCGCTGACGCCGCCGCCGTCGCCGACCCTCCGCGCCTGCCGCTGGCGGACCTCGCGTTGGCCGCATTCATCGCCGTAGACTCTCGCGACCCCGCCTCGCTTCACGCGCCGTACCATGCACTGCTGGCCGCGGAGGTAGGAACTGATGGATAGAGCTCACCACGTCATGAAACGGAGTGTGAACCTTCATGTCCTGCGCCAAACGGCATCCTGTAACGTGGCAATGCTCGCGACGTCATCAAACGCATTTTGAGGACCCCATTCTTGAACTGATAGCATCCTATGACGCGTCGAGCATTATTCATCTGTCCCTACACGGAGGCGTTCGACGAGTCCCCCGCGTGGTGGCCGGCGGCGCAGCGCGACGCACTCCTGGCTGGTTCGCCGGTGTGCGAGGACGCTGCCAAGCTCGCGGAGGACGTGCGGTCAGACTTTGAACGGTTCGTGCGCGGCGCCATTCGCAGCGGCGGGGGGGGAGGCGGCGCCGGCAGCGGCGGCGACGGCGTAGATGGCAGCGGGGAAAGCGGCAGCATTGGCGGCAGCGGGGGAAGAGCAGGTGGAGAAAACCGTAACCGTAAAGAGCAAGAAGACGAATCCGAGGAGGCTGGCGGCTTTGAGCGATTCCGCCGAGCCGTGGCCGCAATACATAGCCGCTCGTACCACACTGGCGGCACCGGCGAGGCGGCGGAGGCGGAGGGCGGCGCGCTAGTGCCGCTGCTGGATATCGCGAACCACTTCCGGAAACCCCGCGAGTCTGCGTGGGAGGCAGTGGATGTGGAGGCGCCGGCAGCGATGGGTGCTGCAAGCGAAGACACAGCGCGGGGCGGTGACAGCGGCAAGTCGATAGTGGTGACGGCGCTGCGGAGTTTCGACCCCGGGGACCCCATCAGAATCTCCTACGGTGCGCGGGGCAACGCGGAACTTCTGTTGCGGTACGGCTTCACGATTCCGGATAACACGGAGCCGGATGGAAGCTCCAACGACACCCGGCGGATCGCGGTCACGACCGGTGGCGGCAGCGGTAGCACTGCAGGCGGCAGCGGCGGAGGCGGAGGTGGAGGTGGAGGCGGCGGGAACGGTGTAGGGGGCAGTGGCGGCGACAGCAGCGGCAGCGGTGGCGGAGGCGACGGCAGCGGCGGCAGCGGCGGAGGCGACACTGTAGCCGATGACGGAGGAGGCAGCGGCGGCGGCGGCGGCAGCGGAAGCGGCGGCGGCGGTACTGTTGTGGAGCTGCGCGTGGCCAGCCGGGCTTTGTACACGTACCCTCCACTCGCGCAGGCCCTGGACGCTCTGAAACGCGAGGCGGTGGCTGCTACTGGCGGTGGTGGCAGCGGGGCGAGCGTCGGGGCGTTCGGCGGCGCGGAATCTTTCGATATAGGCGATGAAGGCGCGTGGGGCGGTGGCCACGATGACGAGGAGGAGGAGTGCGCGGAAGAGGGCGATGGCGAGGGTGGTCATGATGGATGGGGCGATATGTATGGTGCCGGCAGCGAAGAGGATGGGGACGAAGACGGGGATGATAATGGGGACGATGCCTTCGGCAGCGGTGGCGCCGGCCTCGCCGCGGAGATTTCCGCGCTCACCTCCTTCGCCGACATTCTCCGCGGGCAGCTCGAGGTGAGGTGGTGCACGTTGATCCCAGGTTGACCCCACTTGGGTACAGCGCTTGAAGCTAACATGTGGTCAGCCGCTTTCAGACTTTGCAATCAATTTTGACTTGCGTCACTAGATCGAGGCGCTGCCCGGCTGCTTGTCGAGCGAGCAGTCGTCGAAGGTGGTGGAGCTAGGGCGGCAAGTGGAGGCGAGAGATGCGATGAGTCTGAATGCGAGGCAGGCGAGCGGAGCACGCGCGCAGACGTGCGGCACGCTGCTGCTCAGCGAGCGGTTGACGCTAGGGTTCTATCTGGCGGCGGCGGAGCAGGCGGGGGAGATCCTGGCGCTGCCCAGTAGGGAGCTGCGGCGCGAGGTAGGGACTTATGGATAGTGCTCGCCACATCATCAAACGAGTGTTTAACCCCCGTTACACAACTTGAATTGCATCCTATGACGAGGCGAGCACTATCCATCAGTCCCTAGTGCAAGGCCTTGGCGGGCAGGGTGGTGGCGGCGAAGGCGAAGGCAGCAGCGGCAGCGAGGTTGGGAGTGGTTGCGGTAGGGCCTGGCATATAATGCCTGCCACGTGATCCACCACAGCTTAGACCCTCGTTTCGTGAGTTCAATGGCAGCATGACGTGGCGAGCATCATCTGGTAGAACGTGCCCGCCACGTCATCCACCACATTACAGACGTTAGTTTCGTGAGTCAAATGGCAGCACATATGACGTGGCGAGCATTATCTGGCAGATAATACCTGACACGTCATTCACCACAGTATAGACTCTCGTTTCTTGAGTCAAACGGCAATATATGACATTGCGAGCGGTATCTGCCCGGTCCTAGGTTGCGGCGGCGGCGGCGGCGGTGGTGGCAGTGGATGCGGCGGTAGCAGCGGGGGAATGCGCGGCGGCAGCGTCGGCGGCTGTGGCGGCGGCGGCGGAGGCAAGATGGGAGAACGCGGGATTAGACGAGGCGGGGGGCGGTGTATTCAGGACAAGCACTCAATGGACGTTGAATCTCCTCCTTTCTTCGCCTCCGCGCGTCTATGGGTATTCACCCTGAAGGTAAGTCATTCTCCAATCTCGGTCGTGTGCTTGTTCTCAATGACCCTTCTGCCAGGCGGGGTTGGACGAGCCCCCAGCGGGGTTGACTGGGCACGACGCCATGAGGTGGCGGGCCGGCGAATCGCATGTCGCCGTCCTCGTCGCGGCGTACTTTCGCATCCGGCACGCCATCGCTCCGTGATGCGGGTCGACCGATCAGCTTTCCAATCCATAATCAAGAAATACACCCGGTACACTTTGGGATCGGTCAGCCCCTCACCGGCGCGAACGAGGGCGAGCTCAGAGAATTGGTATAGCTCCAGCAAAGTAAATAATTATAAAATGTTTATGCTTATAAAATGTTTGGTTAGACTTCAGCAAAAGTAAATGATATAAAAATGTTTATGCTTATAAAATGTTTATAGTACAGTGTACAACTTCCTTTCAGGTAGTCTAAGGTGTGAAGGTCATAGAAGAAATAAAATAATAATCCAAGAACTGCAGACATGTCTTGTAAACATCACCCGACGTCTCTCCTGGGTGGGTATGAATGTGGTAATGAAACAGTAAAACGGCCTGTCCCGCGTATTATATCGAACAGCCGTGCATGCATCCCACACACCTCGCTGGTGTGTGGAATAAATTCCATAACGATGTTCGGAGGAAAGCCTCAGATGCCCGATTGGTGTGCTATCATCTGAGGTCCGATTTGTGTGTGGATGCATCAGTTATGCGGGGGGGGACTCGCCCCCGCCGCCCGACCCGCCCGACCCGCCACAGCCACCCGAGCCGCCGGAGCCGCCCAGGGGGGAGCCGCCAGCGCCGCCACCCAGGGGCTTACACTCGCTCACTTCAAAGCTCACTCTTGAGGACCTTCGGGACACATTGCTCACTTCAGAGCTCAACTTGAGCACCTTCGGGACACGTCCAAGGGTTACGTTGGTTTGTATGGGGGCCACAGTCAGCTTAAGTTGAGCGGAAAGGGGCAAAGTATGCTCAAGTTGAGCGGGAATGGGAACGAGTGTAAGCCCCTGCCGCCGCCCCGCTTCCACAGCATCTTGGGCCGCGGCGAGTCGTTCTTCGCCAGGTACAGCCCGCAGGTAGGTCGGGCAGATATTGCTCGTCACGTCATAGGAGAATAATTAACTTGGTCAACTAGGCTTCAAAGTGGGTTGGATGAGTGGCGAGCAATGCCTGCCAGGCCCTAGACCAACCCAAGTTGATTTCGGGATCCGAGCAACATTTTGGGTGGATTCGCGGCGGGGCAGGGGGCGAGTCGGATCGGCGGGTTGGTCTCAATCGTATGGGCAAAGTCACCCCTGACATAAACCTAAACCTGACAGCAACCCTAAACCCAGAATCGACTGCGTCGTATAGGCAAAATGACCCCAAAACCGATCCGACTCGTCCGAAATCGCCCAAAATTGGTGCGGGGGGTTGCTCGGATCCCGAAATCGAATTCGGTCGGCCCTACCCGCAAGCGTTGCACAGTGCGCCGCCGCCGCACCGATTCTGGTACAAGGGCCCAGACGAAGCATCACTTCAGCTCAATATAAGCACCTTTGCGGTAATAGCTGGGATGACTCATATTGATCGCAGGGACAAACTGGATTCAGTGACATAATTCAAGTGGTTTCAGGATCAAACGGCTTGACATTGAGCTGGAAATTGTGCTACGAGTCCTCATCCCACTCCACATTTCTCAAGGTACGTAAGTTGACAAGAAAACACAAACACGTAGCTGAAGCCCTGCTTTGCGCCAGAAGGGGGTGCTGGAGACGCCGCAGTTGGCGCACACCTTGATGTAGCTGCGCAAGTTGAATTGGAATGCATAGACTGACGGCGGTTCATCATAATCTAATTTCAAGGGCTTAGTTCCAGGCGCTTTCAACATGGGTTTCTGCGGTTCAACTTGCACCGTCTTTATACCTTGAGGTCAGAGCCGTGGATGCGAAGCTTGAGGTCGGGACTGCGGCCATGCTTTGGACGTTTGCTCCCGCTTCCTCCGCTCCATAGTGTAACAAGTTGAATTTGAAAGCAAAGTTTGAAGGCGGATCATCATATTATAATGTCAAGTGCTTTGTTCCAGGGGATCTCAACACGAGTTTCTTCGGTTCAACCCACTATGGGGAAATACTCCTTAGACACCCTCCAGATTGTCTGTCCCGCCCCCATAGCGGAATACATTTTGAACATGGGGAACATTTTCCCGTGGGTACGAAGTAGGAGGTGGAAGGGTGGCCCCACAGTGTGCTGAGCATCATCTTGTAAACATGGGGAGTGAATGCACCGCCCAACCGCTGCCGCCGCTCCTGCCGCTTCCGCCGCTGTCCACGCTGTTACAGCGCTCGCGCTTGACTTTGACCCCGCCGCTGCTGCCGTCCGCCGCCGCCGCGCCCGTTCTGTGGCCGCTTTGTAGCGGCGCAAGTTGAATTTGAAAGCAAAATTTGAAAGCCGTCATATTGCAATTTCAAGCGCTAAGTTCCAGGTGCTTTCATCGTGAAGTTCATAGGGGCAACCTGCACCACCCTACCGTGGCCGCTTGCAGGCCGCGGCTTCGTCAGCTGCGGTGAGAACGCCGCCATGGTGTAGCAGCGCAAGCTGATTTTGAAAGCAAAATTTGAAAGCTGTTTGTCAATGCTCAGTTCTAAGTGCTTGATCCAGGCGCTTTCAATGTGGTTTTGATAGGGTCAACCCGCACCGCCCCACCATGGGTGCGAAATGCGTTGGATGACGGGGGGTGCTGCCGGCGGCACCAGCCGCCAGCGTCGCCAGTGCCGATAGCGCCGCGTGCGGGTACGCCGCGGCGCAGGGCCCGACATATCACGCCCGCCACGTCATCCTCCACATTGCAGATCCCTATTCCTTGAATTGAATTGACTCACACGTCGTGGTGAGCATTACCTGTCAGGTCCTACAGATGATGCTTCCCACGTCATCCTCCAAGTTGCAGACCCCAGATTCTTGAGTAAAATGGACTCAAATGTCATAGTAAGCAGTACCTGTCCGGCCCTACAGGCTTAGGGTTCACAGGCGCATTGCAGGTTTAGGGTTTAGGGTTTAGGGTTCAGGGTTCAGGGTCTAGGGTTTAGGGTTTATGGTTGCCTGTCAGGCCCTACCGCAGCGCCCGCCGCGTGCTGCCCCCCGGTTGCCGCTGCCGCCGCCGCCGCCGTTGACGAGGGACTGATAGACAGTGCTCACCACGTCATCACTCACATTTCAATTCCTCCTTTTTCGAGTCAAACGGCATCGTATGACGTGGCAATCATAATCCGTGATGACGTGGCGAGCATTTTCATCACTCCCTACCCGTGACTGACCGCTCACAGTGTACTCCGTCGCCGCAGTCGCCGTCGCCACCGCCGGGTAATGCGCCTTCCACCCGTGCCCCACCCACAGGCAGGGGCTTACACTCGTCCACATCTCAGCTCAACTTGAGCCGTGTCTGTCACCAGAAAACACTCTACACAACCTGAACACCCCCTAACACACCCTTAAGACGGGCTACACAATCCCTACGCGCACCCCATACAAAGCGCCCAAGTTGAGCTGAAAAGTGGACGAGTGTAAGCCCCTGCCCACGGGTAGGCCGCGGGTGCAGACATCGGCGGCATCGAAGGCTGCGCGGGCGTGCCAACCTGCGCCTGCCGAGCCGGTAACCAGGGACAAGTATGACAAAGTGCTTGAATCCACTGAGACACTTAGAGAGACTTAGTGCTAAGTCATCCCGCCCGACCAATCAGAACGCTCCATTTGGCTGTCTTGTCCTACTTGTTGCTAAGTGTCTCAGTGGTTTCACGCACTTTGTCACAATAGGACTCAACACGCCATAGGATGTAAATTTACTCAAGAGACGAGGGGCTCGACACATGTTCTGTGGTGCATGACGAGTATACATGTCGCCCCTCAACTAGCCTACCAAGCACTAGCCCCCTAACTAGCTTAAACTAACTTACGACCCTTAAAGCCCCCTATGTTGCTAACCCACTGTAGTCGCCAATACTAACCCACTAACCCACTCACCACTAGCCCCTGAACTAGCTTACACTAACTTAGCTTAACGCCTCCCCTTACCAGCAGGAGCTAAGTTGGTCAAGCGTAATGACG
>Ga0307488_10003659_pt1 | contig 12816 bp, 2 predicted proteins | sample SB02metaG_FD_202248 | JGI IMG/M metagenome (GOLD analysis project Ga0307488, IMG submission 202248) | Sea-ice brine microbial communities from Beaufort Sea near Barrow, Alaska, United States - SB 0.2 | ecosystem: Environmental > Aquatic > Marine > Coastal | place: USA: Alaska | collected 2017-05-06
ATAGCTATTGCGATAATTCCGAGAGATGGGCGCTATTCCCGTATAACGCAAGATTGTCAGAATTTAAAGAAAAATTCTATTCTAAAGATATTGATGACATGTTCTTGCAGTACGACGTGGTTTACCCTTCCGGTCCTGCGTTCCAGTCTAGGATTGACATGTTTAGCGCACACGTTAGAGCAGAAGATGCGTTTATAAATGGTTATGACTCTTCTGGTGCAATGTCTTTAATCACAAGTGGAAATCCATCACCTATAAGCGGTAATCTTAATCTAAACTTATTCAGCGCTTCCGGTTTAGAACCCGGAGCAAGCGAGTTGTATCCAAATCTTTCTGGCATAACCCTGATGACTCTTGGTCCTCTAAAAATAGAAGACTCAGGATGCATACTCTTTACGAGCGGCGACAAAACTTCTACAGAGTCTATACCTTTATCTGTATTCGCAAAAGAAACAATAAAAGACTCTGGGTTCTATCTGGTTGTGTCTGGCGATAATAGAAGTTGGACTGGAAATAGTAATCAACCTCATGGGCTGAACTTGGTTACTCACGGAAAAGGTTTATTAAATGTAAACATGCCTTTGGCGATGATGAACAATGAAAGCGGCATACCTCTTGGCGGGGCTAATATGCCACTATTTACATTTGGTCCAAGTGGCGATGGATATATTGCCATGAGAGACACAGCACCTTTATTCTTGTTGCAAGAACAGGCTCAGGCTGGACCCAACTCTGGTTCCATGTCTTTGGTTTCGGCTGGTAGTAAACTTTTCAATTCTCCTTATGTTTCTAATTCCATCAGCCTATTTACATTCACGCCAAGTATATTAAAAGAAAGTCTAAACTTAACCCTCTTTGGTGATAACTTCGCAACCACGGTGTCCAGTGGAAGCATGGAGTTATTCCTAGGTAATTACTTAGATTCCGCTTCTCTAGATATATTCTGGTCTAATAATAATTATGGAACAGGAATAGAACTTACAGATAATAAAATCGCAAGCATTCCTGTTGACGACGAAATAAGAGGCGTAGACCTCATAGGATATGGCTCTTGCACAGGAGATAGTCCTCAGAAAGCGTTTGACGAAGCTTTAATCACAGACGATACCGTTTGGAGACCAAAAACTTGCAACGAGGGAGGAATATCTAGAGCTATTGCTACTTATACTAATACTGAGGCGGGATACTCAGGTAATTATTACGGCATTAGAAAATACACTGGATTGAATCCTTCTTCTCCTTACTTCGCTACGCTAAAGATAACGACAGGTAGTACCAATCCAATTAAAGTTCCTAGAGATTGGGAAGACTGGGAGTACGGAATTTGTGGTCCAGATACGATTGGTGATTGCTGCCCAGATGATTGCACTCAAAATATTAATTATAGTGGTGTGAAACTTTTGGGTGACTTCCCGTATGTTAGCGGTAGCGAAGATTTGACGCAAGTTTCTGGAAGGCAGGAGTACAACGAATACGGGCGAGCATTGTCTATTAAAGAAGATCTAATGGCAGTTGGTTCTCCTTACCACACTCTGGTTGACGAACGTGGCGACGATATAGAAAATGCAGGTGCTGTTTTCTTGTATAGAAGATCAAAAGATGTCGCCGGGTTAAAAGCCAACTGGCTGTTTGAAGACAAGTTAACTCTTCCTTCTGGCTACAGAAAAGATTACATTAAACGTGTTTTCCAAAATCTTATCTGTTATCCAACAAGAACGGCTCCAGAGTTTTGCGTTTCCGGCCAGAAATGGAACATTGGACAAGAAGGTAGAGAGCTTGGATATTCTTTAGATGTTGGGTATAACGAAGAAAGAGAAACCGTTGTCGTTGGCGCTCCGGGTGCTGCTTGGAACAGAGATTTTGACGATATATTTGTTTCTGGCATACCTGCTCTTATGCTTGTGTTTACAGATAAGTTCTCATACAATAAAGATAAGATGGCTCGCATACACAATGCGGCTATAAAATACGAAAGACTTTACAAGTACTTCTCTGCTCCTTGGGTTTTTGGTGGTAGTGAATTTCAACCTAGAATTGACATAAATGTTCTTGTTTGTCAAATCATAGATTCAGATCAGCTTGACAGTTCTGCTCCGGTCAATCCTTCTGAGTCTTGGTTTCATCATATGTATGTTAACAACCTGTTGGATACAAGCGATAGTTACGACAATTTAGTCAATCAAATGTCTAGCGGTGTAGAGAATAAGTTTAAAGAAATATTCCCATATACTAGCGACACGCTCTATAGCGGAATACCTCCTATTGTTGGCATATTTGGAGACGATACACCTTCAACAAGTAATAAGGCCGCTTACGAAGGCGCATTAGATAAATTCACTAACTTCCATCAAACATATTCATATGCCAGCGGAGTAGAGGACTTAAAAGAGTCTACGGCTGAGAGTGGATATATTAATAAGATATTTTCTGACAGTTTCGATTGGTACGATGCGTCTGTAGAAATATTAGATAAGACTTTATCTACAGGTAACTTGATTGAAAACGACGCTCTTAAATACATCAGTAGCGGAGTCGGACAGGAACACGCCAAGTCAAACGCTTACGAGTTCCAGATACCTCCAGAGTCTGGCGGTAGAGTGTTTGTCTTTGAAAAAGAGGCCGGTAAGTTTAATCTAGTTCAAGAAATTGTATCTCCAGAAGAAGATATGATGGAAGAGGAAATGCGAGACGAGGGCGACAATGACCTGACATCTCTTGCTTACGGTAATAGATTTAATGATAGGTTTGGACATGCTGTTTCTATAAGTGAAAATTCTGAAGTCGTTTCCATCGGGTCGCCGTATTCTATTGAACCATGCCTGATCTATGAAAGAGATGAAACAGAAAACGAAAGAATGTATAAAAAGGTAGGAGAATGGTTAGATCTCAGATTGTCAGAGAAAAAACAAAGATATAATGATCTACTAGCTGTTTCTGGAGCTGTTGCCGCCGGTGAACAAATCTACTTAGAGTTAGATCAACCTAATAAGTTCTTGATTAGAAATGATGATTTATTCTGGGGTGGCGACAAGATAAATCTTTACAAGAAAATATTCAAGTATGACCACGGAGATATTCCTTATATTGGAACTTGGTCGTTCTTACCTCATGAATTCGCTGGAACGTCTAGAATTGGATTTAGCACAGCCGTTTCTGAAAGTGGAAACATGGTGGCGTTTGGAGCGCCTACAGACTCGTTCAACGAGTTTGATGACTTTAACGTATGGGGAGAGTCAGAAGACACTTGGGCTTCTTATGCACAGGCTGGTGCGGTTAGAGTCTTTGAGTCTAGAAAGTATACAAATCATAATAAGGTTGTTGAGTACACAAGGTTTGGAAATCTCGACAGAAGTGTAAACGGACCTCATGTTTCTTACGAGAGCATGGGCGACTTCTTCACTCCTTTAAATATACCGTTTGAAAAACTACCATTCTCGGAGATAGAGATACCAAAAGATGCTGGACTTGCGTTTATTGTTACGCCAGAGCTTGACGCTGCTAGTGACGAAATTATCGACAACATCAAAACGTGGCTTTCTTACGGTGATAGAACTTTAGTTCTTGTTGGTAACGATCCAATTTGGGAACAAAAAGGTATATACGAAAAATCTAATGATATTATAAATAAAATACTAAAGAAGTTAGACTCCAGAATGACAATCGTTCCGGCCAGAAACGAGTATGAATCTCTTTCTGCTGGTGTCTCTTTAGAAAATTACAATGCAGACAGATATAATGTCACTAAAGCTCATAGACCAGAATACGGACATGAAGTTTATACAAGTAGTCCAAATATTTTTGCCAGTGGTGTTGCTGACATTAGAATTGACCTTTCTCAAGACGATCTAGAGAAACTAAAAATATACTCATCTTGTGACGACAAGAATTCTAGGTGCGAATTACCTATAGAACATATGGGCGATCTTAGGTCAGAGTGGGAGTCTGAGTGCGTGATACTTCCTCATGGCGGAGTAGAGTATAAAACTAACTGGCCGTTCCATTTTGATAATCCTAACCCAGCACAGAGTTGCACTTTCTACCCACAAGTTGTGAAGCCGCAACTTCCCAATAAGGCTTACCAAGACATTGTACCTATCCTCACCGCTGCGGAATATAAACAGAGACCACCAATTATTATTCCTGCTTCTAGCGGCGTAAACGAGGAGTGTACGACAGAACTTTCTGGGATTATAACAACAACAATCAGAAAAGATACTAAGCTGTACGATTTTTCTGACAATCAAATAGATAGTACTGAATTTCACCTCTTCCAAACTACAGATCCGGTATTACTAAGCGGAAACTATAACGACTTTAACAGAGATGCTTTCTTTGACCCAGAAGCTATAAAAGATAGAAACGCTTTCATGCAAGCAGAAGGAACTTCCTATGCAGTAGATGTTCCCCCTGATACTGTTATTGTTTCGCCAGAAAGTGTGTTTGCTACAGAAGAAGTGTACTATAACGAAGGTGTGGCTACTACATCTAAAGTTATTATAATGGCTTCTATGCAGGCTGAAACAGATTTTAGTTTAGGTAAATCTCAACTTAAACCTAATAACAAAGATCAAAATATATACTTCTATAATAATCTTGTTATGCAAGATTGTAACAACGCTGCCAACATAGACCAAGTTGGAGGTTGGACTGGAAGAGATTCGTTTACGAGTGCGTTTGCAGAGTCAAGCGTTGTAAAAGTATTCCAGCAGGGTGGACACACACTAAGTAGCGGCGTTATTTACACCGGAGATATTCCAAGCTCTATAAGCACGGTTTGGATTGCTAACCCTGTTGCTAAACCTCAAGACGTAGATGTTAGAAGAATAAAGAAGTGGATGAAGCAAGGTGACAAGAAATTAATTATCACTTACTCTAACGATCAAGAGATAGCAAATCATATTGAATATATTTGCGATGAACTTTCTTTAAACACCAAGCCATATTACTCAGAGGGCAACAACGCTTACTTTATTAAAGACTCTAACAAGATAGCAGACTCAAACAGCCAAAGTATTCCATATGATGGTCAATTTGATATTGTTCAAAAAATTGACTCTGACGCAGACGTGTTCAAGGGGTGTGCGGTCGGGTACGGATTTAATAGAATATTTGCTAACACAAAAGTAGAAAAATTAGCAATATGTCCTCTAGATGCAGATCCTTCAAATGATTACAGAATCAGTGAGGCTAATTTTGAAACGGGCTTTACAGATTATGCTTACATACCCTTAAAAGTTGGTAGCAATACAAGAAAGTTAGTTTATTACTTAGATCCTTTGACAGAGAAACGATATAACAATCCTCACACCTTCTGGAAAATCGACGCAGATTCAAAAGTTAAATTCCCAGTAACTCCGGGTTCCGGTTACAGACTTTTTATCAACTGGGCGTCTGAAACCAGAGATGAGAAATTTGATATCTTAATGAATGTTAAGGGTGTTAATTTCTCGCCAGAACCAGATGATGAGGGCAATAGCTTCATTGACGAGGGTGGAAGCAGAAAGCTATCTAAAACGGTCACGAACGAGCCTAACGTTGCGGTCGTTAACTTTAGGGTTCCTGATGACAAAGAAGAGTTTGAAATAACTTTTGATACAAATGAGTGGAGAAAAATTAAGGCAGAAGAGTTTAATGGAGGTAGACCGCTTACCCCTAGAATTATCTCTATGTCTGGATGTTTACTTCCAATAGATGTCACCACTCAAACGACAACTTACTCAAAGAGTAAAAAGGTTTACATAACAAGATGTTCCGGTGTGCCTTGGTATATTCCTGAGCAGACCATAACATTCCCAGAAACCTTTAGACCAATATCTACTTTAAATGATAAGTATTGTAATCCTATTGGGGATATATGCGAAGGGTTTGGCGGTCAAGAAATTGAAGACGGACCTGTTGTTGTTGCTGACGAGTTAGAACACTTTACGGACTTTAGTCAAGGCAAGAAAAGATCTAGGATTATTCTGATATCTGACGCAAGTATAGTTCAGGGTGACAACCCGTTTAGAAATGATGGCTCATCAGAAAATCAAGAATTTATTAGAAGTCTTTATCCAGTAAGCCCAGATAAAAGAGGTCGAGAGATAATTGAGGAAGATACAATACTAGAGGGTGAAAGAAAATTCTCGTTTACTCAGAAAGTACGAGCGCCAGAGAGGGGTAGTGCAGCTAAGTATTATGCTGCTACGGGGCTAGTAAATCAAACGATTCGTTACACACTAGGAGGTGTTGCTGGCAATTTAGGTAACTACACAGACCAAGAAGACACGTTTAATCCGTCTGATGTCGCAAGAAGATTTACTCCTGAGACACTGGCAAAGATTAAACAAGAAATTAAAAACTTCGGCGCAAACAGCCTGTCCAAATACGGAATGTATCCAAGATATAGTGGTATAATTGATGGCACTTTGTATGTTGACGCTGGAGTTGCTGGTGGGCTGCCAGACTTTATGAAAGCAAAAGGTAAAGATTATATTGACTTTGATATGCTCGCTTCTGGTTATGCAGGAGATTTATTTGGGTACTCTATAGATATACATGAAGATAAATTAGTTGTAGGAACTCCGTTTAATGCATTCAAGGGTGAGACTCCTGTTTCTTGGTCTGGAATAAAAGACGCTTACGACGCAGCAGATGTTGGCTCTGGATTACAAATTAGTTCTCAGGGAGGTGCTGGCGCAGCGTTTTACTTTGAAAGAACAGGAAGAGGTGTAAATGCTGTTTCTGAATTCTTACCTTGGGAATTTAAAGAAAAAATTAAACCTAATAGCATCAATGAGGGTATAGATAATTGTACGATTACTCAGCTAAAAGACCAGAGATCGCATGAGCCAGTTGGATTAAGCTCTACATTTGTCTCCGCTTATGCATCTAATCCTGATAGGTTTGGATATTCTGTCGGTATAGATTCTGATTTTATAGCGGTTGGCGCTCCTATGCACGACTTTGAAACACTACATGAGCATATATATAGTGGTTCTATTATTCCTAATGGGTTCAACACAGCGTTTATAAGAAAAGAATTCAATTCAGAGTTTGATATACCTCAACACAGATATTATGACCTTGGTAGCTCTGGAGTTAGAATTGATCAATTTGACAGAGAAAGCGGCAAGATGGTTCTTAATAACGGAGCTGTCTATACTTTCCGTCATCAGATGACAAATTTTGCAGAAAGAAGGAAAGAATGGATATTTGCGGAGAAGTTAAACACTCAAGGCTATAGCGATAGAAACACGCAAGCTTCATTCTTGTCTGGCTGTGAGAATGACCACTTTGGTTTCTCTGTCGCGATTGACAGAGCTAAACGTGGGGATAGCGATTACACGCTAGTAGGAGGCGCTCCTAGACATGATTTTACTACTAGTGGAAATCATATTACTCCAAAGTATTCCGACGCTGGTTCTATCTATACATTCGACGCGATGTTGAGATCGCAAACACCGTCAATACCTAATGACGCTGGATACATAGATGCCCAAGTGTTTGGTTTGAAGCCAGCACAAAAAGACGCTAGGCTAACAAATTTAGTGTATCAGAACAGCCAAGGTAGCCCTCTGTCATATTCTGTTAGCGGTCTTATTTTTACAAATGAAAATGGAGATATATTCTTAGAAGTTTCTGGCTACGACCCAGCAGTCAAAGGGTTTGTGGCACATAGGCCGTTTGTGGAGAGTGTCATAGGAGACGCTGTCAACGGAACAGGAGTAAATAACGATTTAAACCTAGTAACTAAAGGTAGGGGTGTCTTTATTGACAATGCTTGGCCTAATACTGCGAGCGGTTTGGATATAGACTCTAATTATGATTTTAACGCAGGTTCCTTTGACTCAGATTTTGATAGCGCTAAAATAAGACCTTCTGGAATGTCGCTATATATCACAGGTCCAGATCAAGCAGATGTGTATAATAGTATGAGTTTATTTACTAATTCTTGGACAACCAACCAAGAAGGAAGCGGTATTGGAGCCACTCCGTTAACCTTGCTAATAAGTGGCGCTGAACCGACTACTGTTTCTGGAATTCCTACGCTTTACACAAGCGGAACAGCAATTATTAATGCTGGGTCTGGAACAGACCCGTTAACTTTAAGAATTAGGGGTGTTTGATGCCTATTACAGTTTATTATAACAACAATACAGAAGAAAAGTGTACCATAAGACCCACTCCGTTAATTTCTGTAAATAGTGATATTCTGAAGAATGGAGCAGGAGAAGCTTTTGGTGTTACGTACACGATAAGTCTTAACGGTCAGATTATAGCTAACGAAGGAACCCCATATGCGTTTAAAACTAATAGTGCAAACGAAATATTTAAGGTTTACTCCGACTCCGTTGGTGTAGACGCAACCCCGTCTAGCCTGTGTGGTCCCTATTGTTCTTTTGATAAAGCTAGATTATTCGATAGACCGCCAACGCAAATGATCCCTAAAGAACAAGCACTAGGCGCTATTTTAAGCAAACAAAAATCTTTAAGGGCTTTATTCGCACTGGATGGACAAAGAGTTGAAATAACAGACTGGACTGGCCTAGACAAACAATCTCTAGAAACAGAACAAAACCCCGTTTTAATATTTTACCCAAGAATAACAAGCGTGTCTTTTGAAGAAGGTATATATACAGACACTTGTAGTTATAATATTTCTATGGAGGCTGACGTTTTACTTAGCAATACGGACAACTCTACGGATCAGACAAATTTCCAAGTTGATATTGACACCACTTTGTTGACAGCGTCCTCCGGTTGGCCCATTCAATCTGGGGTGAACGGTATAGAAAAAATAGTAGAAGAATACAAAATAATAAAAAGTTGCAACGTTGTCGCGACAGAAGAAGAAGGAGAAGAAGTAGAAGAAGTAGAAGAAGGAGAAGAGACAGAGACTACTTTTGATTTAACTCAAATAACAGAGTCCGCACTAAAGGATTTTAATCAAAGTTTTATCTCTGACTTTAGTGAAGAATGGTCTATAGAGGTTGACGAGCAGTTTGGAGAAAATCATAGAGACACGCCTTTACAGTCTAACTCCGAAAATACATCTTTTAGAGACTTAATACAACCCAAGTCCTATATCATTAGTCATTCTCTATCTGCTGTTGGTAAGACGCACTATGGACCAGAGGGTAAAACTGAAGCTTGGAAAGAGGCTCAAAAATTTGTAAAGAATAGGATGATTAATGAAACTAATACCAAACCTTCGGGAAGTGTTTTAACAGACCAAGGTTATCCAAATATTTATTCTACAACTAGCAAGGACTATCAACAGCAAGACGACGGAACCAGCCAAGTAGTAAGTGTGGAAATACCGGGATTTTTTGGTAGCGGCGCTTTAAATTTAGCTAATCACTTTAAAGGATTTAATCATACTAGAAATGAAAATATAAGTATTTCTGATGGGTCTTACTCCGTAGAGGAAAGCTGGCTGATTGCTTCCGGTACGGATTACGAAAATTATAGCATGTCTATAACCTCTGATAATCAAAATCCATTCATCAATGTTAGTATTCAAGGTAAAATTAAAGGACTTTCATCTTTGTCTCCAAGTAGTGTTTATTTTGGAGGACAGTATAATGATCACAAGTTAATAGAAGACGCAGACAAGAGAGATCCAAGATTTTTAGTGTCTCCTTACACTAATGCTTTAGACAAATGGTATAAAATCTCAAGAAGCGGAGTTTTTGGTTATACGTCCGACATTTATCGAAGAGCTAATTCTACAATCGCTGTAGAGTTAAATTCACAACCATTAGATATCTCTTTAGGTATGAATGAGTACGCAGGAGAAATCGACTATAGTTTATCATTTGATAATAGACCTACAAACATTATTTCAGGTACGTTGTTTGAAAATATTGACATTAATGAAACTTATCCCGGAGACGTGTTCGCAGTAATTCCTGTTATTGGAAGGAAAACTGGCCCCATACTACAGTATAATGGTAGTAGGACTTCTTACTCAAGAGATTTGAATATAGATTTAATTATGGATAGTAATAAAATACCATATGAAACAGGTAGAAAAATGCTAATCAGAAGACCTAGCGCCATAAATCCAACGGCATCACAGCTAGAGTCTCTAATACATGAGCTTAGTCCTCAACATGAACCCGGAATAAGAAAGTATTTCCACGATCCACCCCAAGAAAGTTGGAATCCTAAAACGGGTCAATATAGTTTCTCTATAAGTTGGACATACGAGTTAGATAAATGATTTATAATAGACCAGTATTCAATTTATTTAAAGAGGACGACCAGAAGATAGCTTCTCGTATAGATCCTGTAGATCCAGTATTTGACGACGGCTCTCAACAAGCAGGAACTCATCCATCTGGAACTCTTAATGCTTTAGACTATGGTAAATTGTTAGCAAGTGGCGAAGCTGGATATTACGACATACAGAAACAAAGTCACGAAACAGAAAGAAAAAATAAACCTATTGGTCAGGGTATTGCTTTTAAGTATCCAAACCCTCCAGATCCTCAAAGTAGTAGTGATTTTAATTTTGAAGAGAGACATAGTTACTGGGGTCTGCCTTCTGGCGAAAACAAGGGGTATTATCAATCCGGTATTTTCGTCAAAGGTAACGACCATAGAGAAGGCGAAACACTAGATTACTACTATCAAGACAGCGGAAAACAAGAGATTTCAAGATCTGAGAATGAGCCTTTTCAGACAAATATTTCTTTACATAGTGGAATTTTTAATTTTGATGGTTATGACAGTAAGTTTTCTAGTGGTTTTGGACAGTCTACACTCAGTAGGTATTGGTCTAAGCAGGGGAATACTTATATCCCCAGATCTAATACAGGGTTTGGATTTAAACTCGGAGCTAGTGTTAGCGATGCAGTCGCTATGAATTCTAGCGTATCTGCTGTTGCTGGAGCATCAGCGAGTGGGACTATAGATTCAGAAGATGGAGTATCCGTTGCGGCAAATGTGTATTTGATTTTTGATGAAAAGCTTGACATAGAAGCTATTAAGATAACAGACTCTTTTGTTAGCACCGAAGGCAAAGGGAAAGACTTTTCTCTAGATGGCGCTATTATAAAAGCTGTATTAGACGCTATTAGTTTTCAGTCGGGGCTATATAGGGAGTCTGGTTATAATCTTAGAAGATTCACTAGGTCGAAGTGGATGAAGAGAATAGGCCAAAAATTACAATGGAGTAATACCGCAGGAGCTTCTGTGGATGGATATGTTAAAGCTGGAAAAAAGGCTGCGGTTGGTAGGATCATACTTAATAATTTTACCTTAGAAAAAGGTATATACTCTGTTTCAGTTAATGTAGAAATTGTAGCAGATGTTCCAACAACAACGGAGTCTACCCTCGATAGATCTATTTACGCCCCAGCAATAGTAACTAATGATTTAATATTAATTCACAAAGGATCTGGAGAACCACTAGAACCTATAAGCATACCGTACTTAGGCGACTACAAAGTAGTGGAGTCGCAGAAAGACAACTATATAAAAGCCGAGAGTCATTGTGGAGAAGAATTAACAAGCTCTATTGAAGAGTACTTAGAAGGAAAAGAAATCATCCCGGAACAGCCAGAAGACGAGGAAGAGGAAACAATATGAGTAATAACATACAAGACGATGACTTTGAAGCAAAAGAACACTATGGAATGATGGCTCCTGATGGTGCTTTTGCAGATTCGGGTAATAAATATTATCTTCAAAAAAGACCCACAGTTGGAGGTTGGGTAGAAGGTTCAGAGGGTTACGTGCAGCAAACATTTTTGGGGGCTAGCATTGTAGATTTTAACATATCTGCTGGATTCAATGACACTGCCGGTAAACTAGATGTAAGCTTGGTTGTAGACGAGTACAATAAAAGTGATAAACTACCAATAGGAAGTGGAGACGATGTGTACCACAACGGTGATTACGATTCTTTTAATCCACCTCCGATTGGTTCCCCTGTATTTTTTAAATTTGGTAAAAACTTTGCTAGCACAACTCAGGCTTTCGCTAGAAGCTACGAGATGATTTATCGCTTTGCTTTATTGCCTAACGAGTTTGAAATAGCAAATAGCCTCAATGCGGTAGATAGAGACGAGATGGACGATCTTTACAAAATATCAACTGTAAGTGGAGAAGATACTCCTAGGGCCATAAAAGAAAATCATTTCCTACAAGAAGGTCAACGTCCAGATTTAGGATATAGTCAAAACCAAAAGCCTCCCCAGCCCGAACCTAACACTATTTTTGCAGACAGATCTAAAGCATATGATCCTGCGTCCGTAGGGATAGATCCAGAAACAATGGATATTTTTTATAGCCCATTAACCGCATCTAGAGGCAAAGACCATATAGTATTTGGTGGTATACTTGAAAGTTATTCAGAAAAAAAATCTGCGGGAGGGAACCCTGTATATGCAGTTTCTGTTACTGACCCCAAAGAAATAATTTCTAACTGCACGTTAATATTAAATGATTACGCTCAGACAACTTACAATAATAAGAATCTTTTTAATATTTATGGGTTTCTAGAGCATGAAATTCAAGACGGATTTAAAGACGGATTAATTAAATCTTCAGCTAAGGTTAATTTCTTAACAAAAAAAGACATGCTTAATGACGAAAAAAACAAGAAAGAAAACGAATTTATTAACTTAGAAGATTGTTATTTACTTAAAAATAAAGTTTTTGACCCTAGCCTTAGAAGCGATGTGACTCTCAACCCTCAAAGTGACTGGGTTCCAGAGATAGGACAAAGAATAACAGAGATTTCTTCTGGTAATTTATCAGACAGTGAAGTAAAGTATTGGTTTCCGATAACTGGTTTTGGTATGTCTAGAAGGTCGGAAAAAGGTA
>Ga0307488_10003660_pt1 | contig 12815 bp, 16 predicted proteins | sample SB02metaG_FD_202248 | JGI IMG/M metagenome (GOLD analysis project Ga0307488, IMG submission 202248) | Sea-ice brine microbial communities from Beaufort Sea near Barrow, Alaska, United States - SB 0.2 | ecosystem: Environmental > Aquatic > Marine > Coastal | place: USA: Alaska | collected...
AATGAGTATGATCTGTATCTAAAAATTGTTTTACTAATTTGTTTCTTGCTCTTGTTATTAAGCTATCTCTTAACCACATTATACTAATACCAATACCATTTTGTAATAGTATATCTCTTATAGAAATAATTGATGATATAGTTTCTAAATGTATTTTTGTATCAAAACTAGGAATACAAATTAATATAGATTTTTTAGGTTTTTTTTGCAAAAACTATTTTGGAATATTTGTTTTAACTAATGCTATGTCTGTTTTCCAACTATCAATTCCATCATCATTGATTTTTTCAAGTTGGCTTTCCCAAGTACCATAGGCTTTTCTTCTTAAATCTAATACTACTCTAGCAACCACATCATCATTAATTGTTAAACCCCACTCTTGACAATATGTAAAATCAAATCCAGATGGAACTGTACTTAATAAAGTTAAACCAGTTAATGCAGTTTGTGTATCTTTACACAAAAATAAAAAAGCACTACAATCTGGTTTTTGTGCTATTGTTGTAGTGTACGATCTATCAATCGGACTTTCTATTGTTCCATAATAATTTTTATAAGCTGTTGCTAGTATTTTATATAATTTCATCTTCTACTCCTTTAAGTTCTATTTTTAACATTGGATCAGTATTTCCCATAAGTATTTTTGTTTCTTTAGGTACTAATCCTATTTTTTTTAATGCGTTCCAAGTATGAGGATTACTCATAGCATTTTTTAATTTAGCTGGTGATGGTCTGCCATTAGCAATCATTTCAGCTTGTATTTCTCTACCAATACTTACAGTAAATTCATTTGCTTGATTTGCTTCCCACATTTCCTCATCAGTATATCCTGGTATTCTTGTAGGTTCTGCAATAACATAAAGTTCATCTAATAAACCTTTAAGTATTTCAATCTCTTTAGTATTTAATTCAAATGCTTCTTTAGCAGTTGCTTCATGACTTTTAGCTTCTAATATCTCAGCTTTAAGTTCTAGTATCTCATGCTCTAAACCATTACCACCATTTTCTAAGTGTTTTAATTTAGAAACTTTAGCTTGGTTTTTTAAATCTCCTACTTCTTCAAGTGCAGCTGCTCTAATTCTACCCTCTAAAAATCCTTGTAAAGTTTTTATCTTTTCCCAAGGTGTATCTCCTATTACTTGATACCTGTAATTAAACTCACTATTAAACTTTGATGCCATGTTATTTTTCTCCTTTATTGTTGTTATTAATTTTATGCACTATATGAATACCCCATTGCAGCTGCTTGACTTCTGCCAGTACCTACTCCAGTTACATCTGCACTTATAACTCCAGTATTAGAAACTAAATTTTTTGTACTATTGTATCTTGTTGGGTTATTCATAGTTTGAAAAGCAAACGCAGCTTTGTCACCACCGTAAGTTGCGGCTGATGATGCATGTCTTGCAGTACCAGAAGTAGTTGAAACATCTGAACCTATAACTCCAGTATTAGATACTAAATTTCTTGTAAGATAACTAGGTGGATCATTACTAGCACCCCAAGCAAAAATTCCTTTATCTCCACCATAACCTACAGCAGATACAAACCACCTAAATGAACCAACACCTGTAACATCAGAACCCATGACACCTTGATTATTAACTAAATTAGACATATTTAAATTGTCAGCCAATCCTCCATAAGCAAAAACACAAGTACCAGCAGAACTTCCACCATATTCAGTTGCCGCTAGGGCTTCTCTTGCTGTGACACCACTAGCTTTAGCTACGTCAGTTGATATTGCACCTTGGTTAGAAACTAAATTAGTAATACCTAAAGGACCACTTGCACCAAAACCAAAGATACCTTTGTCCCCACCATATCCAGATGCTCCTACTGCTCCTCTAGCAGTTCCGACACCAGTTGTATCTGTTGCTACTACACCTTGATTTGAAACTTTATTAGACATATTTTTATTACCACCACTATCAATTCCAAAAGCAAACACACCTTTATCTCCACCATAAGTAGTTCCTCCTAAAGCATATCTTGCAGTACCTACTCCAGTAGTATCAGTTGCGATAACACCTGAACTGTTCATTTTATTACTTATATTTTGATCACCAGAAACTTGACCAAAGGCAAATAAACCTCTTTGTGTAGGTGGTGCAACAGGTTCTAAAGCTGTAACATCGTCTTCTAATGGAATCCAACCCTTTGTTGCATCTGAGTAAACAATATTAATTGATTGACCTGACGTTGTATATTCTACTGTGTAAGTATCCGCTTGTCCTTGATAGTTTAAACCATTTGAATCTATAAAAATTGAATTAGTTCCCCAAGTTCTAGCATAATCTATAAGAACAATTTGATCGCCTTTTTCTGCTGAACTAGGTAAAGTGATTGTGCAAGTGTTTGAGGTCGTATTAATCCAATATCCATTTCCTGCTTCAACTGTTGCAGTTGATCCTGTAATAACTGTATCAACCCAGTTAAGACCAGCCGCACTTACAGCTATTGTTCCTGAACTTCTTAATATATTGTTTTGTACTATTCCACTCATAATTTTATCCTATGTACTATATGAATACGTTGCTCCAGCTAAATTACTTCTTGCAGTTCCAACAGCTGATTGATTAGCACCTACTACACCTTGATTGGTAACTAAATTGGCATAATTAATTTTAGCACCACTAGCATTACCACCATAAAAAAGTGCCTTATCTCCACCATAAGCTGAACCAGCACCTATGCTTCTTGCTGAACCACTAGCTGTAGTATCACTTGCTACAACTCCAGTATTTGAAACTAAATTAACATGATTTGACTGATCTCCATGAGCAAATATAGCTTTATCTGTACCATATCCAGCAGCACCTGGTGAAGGTCTAGCAGTACCAACACCTGCAGTATCTGTTGCTACGACTCCAGTATTTGAAATTTTATTTGAAATATTTGTGTTAGGGTCAGGATAACCATAAGCTGCTATTCCTTTATCTCCACCATAAGGAGCTCCACCTGCACCAGTTCTTGCTAATGCTCCTGATACACCAGAAACATCATTACCAATAACTCCTTGATTAGTTATTAAATTTGATAAATTAATATTTGCCTCACTAGAGTTAGTACCAAATCCAGAAAATGCTTGTCCAGTCGAACCATAAGTCATCATAGCAGTTTGATATTTTACTGTTACAGAACCACTAGAATTAGCTACATCTGATTGAACAACACCTTGATTATTTACTATATTTGTAATTCTACTTGCATTTGCATTTCCACCAGGATGAATTACACCACCATAAAAAATTGCTTTATCTCCACCAAAATTTGTTGCCGCAAGTTGTCGTCTTGCTGTACCAACGGCTGATACATCTGATTGAACAACACCTGAACTATTTATTAAATTTGTAATTCCAGTAATAGCACTAGCCATTCCAAAACCAAATATTGCTCTTTGAGTAGCTGGTGCAACAGGCACATCGGCCACAGCATCGTCTGAAACTGGTAGCCAACCTTTTGTTGAATCTGAATAAACTATGTTAAGTGATTGTCCAGCAGTAGAATAATCTACAGTATATGTATCTGGATCGCCTTGAAAATTATTTCCATTAGAATCTATAATTAAATTATTAGTTGCCCAAGTTCTTGCATAATCAGCAAAGACTATTTGATCTCCAATTTCAGGAGAACTAGGCAAAGTTACAGTACAAGCATTTGATGTTGTATTTATAAAATATCCATTTCCAGCACTAGCTGTTAAAGTTGAACCAGTAATAACAGCACTAGACCAACTTAATCCACCAGCAGTTGGTGCTATAACTCCTGATGCTCTAAATACATTGTTGACTATTTTTCCACTCATAATTTTTTCCTATGCAATTGAATATGATGTTGCTCCTAAATCTTCTCTTGCAGTTCCAACTCCAGTTACATCAGCAGATATAACTCCAGTATTACTACATAAATTTTTTACGTTAAGATTAGCATTATCGTCATCATTAAAACCATAAGCAAAAGCTACTTTATCACTATCATAAGTTGCTGCTGCTAAACTTCTTCTAACTTTACCAACACCACTTACGTCTGCTGCAATTACTCCAGTATTACTACATAAATTTTTTACAGAAGTTGCTGGAGTACCATACGCAAACACTCCTTTATCACTACCATAACAAGCTGCCGCTATTTTAGTTCTAGCAGTACCAGCACCTGATGCGTCACTAGCTACTACACCACTTGTATTAACTAAATTTCTTGTGTTAAAAATATTAGAACCACCAGCACTACCAAAAGCAAATATTCCTAAACCAACTCCATATCTTGATGCCCCTACATCTTGCCTAGCAGTTCCGACACCAGTAACGTCAGAAGATATTACACCAACACTATTAACTGTACTTGATATATTAATTCTACTGCCAGATTTAGCACCAAAAGCAATAACAGCAGCACCATCTGAACCAACTGCCATACCTCTACAACCCTCTCTTTCAGTACCAACACCAGTTACATCTGCTGCAACTACACCATTATTTGAAACTAAATTTTTCATAGAAAGATAAGGTGAACCAGCTCTACCATAAGCAAATAATGCTTTATCTGTTCCATAAGTTGTTGTTCCAACATTACTCCTAGAAGTTCCTACTCCAGTAACGTCTGCTGCTATCACTCCATTACTACCCAATAAATTTGATAAATTAGTAACACTACCAGTAGTACCAAAAGCAAATATTCCTTTTGTTGGTAGTGGTGCAACTGGTTCTAAAGCATTTACAATATCAGATGATGGTGTCCAACCAACAGTTGCTCCAGAATAAACTAGATTTAAACTTTGACCAGCTGTATCATAATCAACAATATAACTGTCATCTTCTCCTTGAAAGTTCAAACCATTACTGTCTATTGTGACTGCGTTAGTTCCCCATGTTCTAGCATAATCAATTAATATAATCTGATCTCCAGCTTCGGCAGAACTTGGAAGTTCAATAGTAATAGTACCATCTGTTGTATTAATAAAATAACCTTTACCAGCACCAACTGATACAGATGCACTTACTGTATTTGCTGTTCCACCCATATAATTATGAGCAGTACAATAATAATAAAGAACAGGTGCACCAACAGCTACAGCTATTTGAGTATATGCACCAGCATTTCCTGGTGTTCCAGAAGTTGTAACTCCAGTAGTATATTCAGAACCACCACTATGCGAACCACCACTCGTTGTAGAAAATCTTAATGGGTGACCACTATTAGAACTATCTGCTTGATCAAATTTATATGTAAAACCCTCTTTAAGACTTAAAGTATCTTGTTGAACTCCATCTATAAAATATTTATTATTTCCACCAACTGATTGTACTGTTACTGTAAGGGTTGCTCCTGTTGGGGATACAACAACTGGTTGCCAACTTAAACCACCTGCGGCTTCAACTATACTTCCAGACGATCTAAAGATATTGTCTTTTACCAGTCCACTCATGGTGTTTTATAATCCTATAATGTTTGATCTAAATAACTAATAACAACATCAACATTTCCAGCACTTGCTAGTTTAACTGAAAGAACATCTGCTGCTTCTAAAACTAATCTTGTTGTGTGTTCAAATGTTGCGTTAGCACCTAATGGTTGATCTGAATAAATTTCAAAATCATCAGCACCTGCATTATCTCTTATATATAAATCAAAAGTTTCAGCTGCACCTGCAGTTTCACATAAAGACATATTAAGTATTGTATAAGTGTGTCCACTTGCTACTGTTAATACATCATTTTCACTATTGGTAACTCCTGCTACCATTTTTACTTTCATTAACTCACTTGCCATATTTATTTTCTCCTAAATTAAAATCCCATTACAAAAGATTTTCCTGTTGTTGATAATTGTCCACCCTGTGCTGTAACAGTTCCTGTAACCACCAAATTTGTTCCATCAGAAACTAAATTATTTGCAAAAGATAAATTTCCACTTCCATCAGTTTTTAAAAATTCTCCATTACTACCTGCAGCAGTAGGTAAAGTTAAAGTTACATTACCAGATAAAGTTCCTGCTCTTAAAGCAATATAATTTGAACCATTATCAGTATCTTCTAAAAATCTTACTTCTCCAGCTTGAGTTGCCGCACCACCTACTGAAACATGTCCTGCTGGATTAATAGCTACCGAACCATTTGCTAACGTAAGAACAGTAGCACTTGCTGATGTAGATATACCTGCAACTGTTGCCGCAGAATCGTTAAAATTTACTGTATCGTTTGTTTGATTAAAAGTTGCTAAAGTAATAAATGCGTCATTATCAGCATTTCTCATTTTCCAAATATTATTTGCTGTGTCATACCACATTTGGTAAGCATAAGTTGTACTTGGTGCAGATGAACCAGAATTATTTGATACTACTGCTTGAAGTACAGAATTTAAATCTGATCTGAAAGAGGGAAAGCCCTGATTCGCTATTACATAATCGTGAGTTGCCATAATTTTATATTAATCCTTTTGGTTCGTTTATCATATGTTTGTTAAATAATCAACAATAGATTATACACCTTTTGATTGGTAATCAAATGTTCTTGATACTCCTGATCCACCACTATTTTGAAAAGCAATATTGAATCCAGTTGTTGATTTACTTGTTATTGCATATTTATCCCCTGAAGCCATATTTTGAACAGACAAGGTTATAGCAATACTATTTAATAATCTAAATGCTTTAGGGTAAGTTACTGATTTTGTACCTGTACCTGATGCTAAATCATTTTGAGAATTAACAAATGCCTCTAATCTTAAAACAACACCAACTGCTGTTACTATGGGTGTTGCAGTTCCATTATTTGATGTTAGTAGTACTCTAAATTTAAAGTATCTACCTGAATAATCACCAATGGTAAAATCTTGAAATGCTGAGAAAGTTGAATTATCATTTGAAACAGATATTTGGAGTTCAGAAGAACATTGAGTGTTAGCATCTCCATCAAAGTTAGATGGTTGATCATCAAAATCACCTGATACAAAATCAAATATTCTTGCTCTATCAGTAACCTGTTGTTCTAATGTAGCTGTTATTTGTGTAGTTATTATTGCACCAGCATCTATGGTATCTGAAAAAGCATAAGTACCTGATGATTTAACTGTTGCATTTTCTCCACCATCAAACAAAGTTTGTGTAATAGAATCAAAATTACCTGATACATCATCAAATAATTGATTTCCTTTTAATATAATTGCTTTAGAACCATCTTCTAAAAATGATATTACTGTATCACTGTTAGTACCTAAAAAATTTGGGTTTTCATTTTGTGTAATTAAATCTGTAAAATCACCAATAGTTGTTATTTGAGTAACTATTTGTGTAGCATTAATAGATACATTACCAAGTTTATCTACTGCCTTAATTAAATATGTACCTGTCTTTGCTGGAACTACGATTGAAGTACCAGGTCTTGATAATTTTTTTACTAATACAATAGAGTTTTGCCATTCAGCATTACTTGTAGCTGGACTATAATTAATTCTATAATGAGATAAATCTAAATCAGGAACAGGATCAAAACTTAAATGAGCCTCTTTACCAACTATATTACAAGCAAAGTTTTCCACATCTGATGGTGGTGCTATTTGTCCTATAATAGTTCTACTTGCAGTAATAGTTGAAGAATTAACTCCAAAAATATTAATACCTCTTGCTCTTACTGAATATGTAGCTTTATCAATTACATTTAAAAACTCATATTTGGTTCTAGAACCTCTACCAATTTCTTTAAAACTATCAGCAGGACTTAATGCTGTACCATTAGCATCAGTATCTTGTTTAATTTCTATTTCATATAATTCTGTAAAGTTATCTGTTGCTTCAGTTAATACAATAACCAATTTTACAATTACAGTTCCATCATTATAAGCAACTAATTCGTCAGTTAAAGTAATTGCAGTTGGTGGAGATACAGAAGTTGATTTAGGTAAATTTGTAGCTTTACCACTTGAAATAGTTGAATAATCACTTGTAGCAAAATCATATACAGCACTAGCAATTTCTTTAAAATTAGCACTTATTTGTAAGCTACCATCATCTCCATTAATAGTAAAACCCCACTCTAATACTTGAAAAGTTTTATTTGTAAAACCCAATCTTGCATTTGTAATATTAACAGTATCCCCAACATCTAAATCAAAAGCACCCATATCAAAAGAAGCTGAAAAAGATATTTGTTGTCTAACTTTTAATAATTGAATCTTTGATAATCTTTGACACATTCTACTAGAGTTAGTAAAAGGATAATCAAATTCTGCATAAATTCTTTCATTATTATCTTCTGATTCAAAACTTGAATTAGTTAAGATAGGATAATTTTGTGGTTGAAAATCATTAGCTGGTTCAGAATATAAACCTTTAACAGCATTAAATAATTCTTTTTTACTTACTCTACTATTTACAGATATACCACTTCTTAAATTGCTTTCATTTAAAGTAACTGTTGGTGATAAATAAGAAGATGGTATTATTTTAAATTCTCCATTTGAATAAATTAAAAAACCACCTAATGCAGTTAAAAAATTTTCTATAATTACTTTAGGACTTTGTGATAACTGAAAAGAACCATTACAAGTAAATCTTTTTTCTGTTCCTGATGGATTTGTTACAGTAACAATTTCATCACAAGTATTTGCACTTGCTATAAAATTTGTATCATTTATTTCAACATCTTCTACTTGCATACCATAAATAGTATCTTTTAAATAATCTCTAATAGCTAAAACAGGATTATCAGAAAAAGTTGTAAAATTAAATTTTTGTGTAGTACTACCTGATACTGATGTTAAACTAATAGGAGTTCCTGCAACACAGTTTGTGTAGTTAGTTGCTAATTTAATTGTATTAGCATCTACTTTAATAACATAATAAAGTGTTCCATTACTTAACCCACCAATACCAGTGTTGCCATTAACGTCATAAGTAGCCCTGTCAAAAGTAGAAAGCCCATGTGAAGATAAGGTAATAGTGTTAGCAGATGTAGATACAGTGCTAGAAGAAGCAGTAAAGCTAGTTGCTCTTGGATCATATAATTTTTTTCCTTTTACTATTGCTGATACATTTGGTATACCATTTGGATAAACATCTTTATCAAATGTAAATTTTAAATATAAATATGCTTTTCCACTAATCTTATGATTAGTTGTCCATTGAGTAACATCAGAAACTAAATTAGCATCAGCTACTTGTAAAGCATCTCCAAAATGTTTTTTAACTCTTAATTTACCACTATACTTATCACTACTTGTAGGAGTGAAAATAGGAATACCATTACTATCATTAGAAGTTGTTTCTAATGCAACAGTATCATCTCCTAAAAAAATAGTTGGTATATCATCTACTTCATGTCCAGCAAGAACAACAACCATGTGTAAAAATTCATTTGTGCTAGAAGTTGTTTCTGCATAAACAATAGTCCCACCAACTCTTGCTGTTCCATATATAATTCTATAAGGAGCAGTAGGTGCTTTTGCTGTGACTGTTATTCCTGATTCTAAAGGAGTACCTATATTTGGAGGATCAATTTTAGGTGCAAGTTTTTGACCAACAAGACCACCAATAAGAGATGTACCAACTGAAATCAATACTCTTTGGGTAAGAGGACCTAATGATTGAAATGTTGTAAGTGCACCTGGACCTAAAACAACTACTGCCGCAACTACTGCAGCAATAATAATAATTTTTTTTACTGATCCACCAGCATGTGCTACTTCACCATGATATTCATAAGATTCTGATTCTATGATATTGTCATTTTTATCATAAACTATTTTTTTATAAATTTTCATTATTCAACTCTCCAAGCCTTTTCACAATAATTTTTTTCTATTAATACAATGTTTTGTTTCCAATTAAACATTACCTTTTCTCCAATACATACACCCAATGTACCATCTAAATCTTTTGTATCTCTATAGTAAAAAACATCTCCTTTTTGTGCTTTATCTATATCAATTACTTTAAAATTATTTTCTTTAGCTATCTTTAATGCTATGTCTAATAAATCTTTACTTTTTAAACTTTTTATTATTTTTTTTGCGTCTTTTAATGTTTTATATTTATTATCAAAAACTTTTTTACCAGTGATTGATTCAATACTATTTATAACAAAAGTAACACAATCATTTTTACCAAATATAAATTTTTCTTTATTTTTTGTTTCTTCAATAATTAATTCTAATTTAGAAGCCCAATTATCAACTCTCATTAATTGGTTTTCTTTCCCCAAATAATTTCTTTATCTTGTAAATCTGGTATAAATTCAAAACCTAAATCTGATGAAAAATCAACTTGTTGATCTTCTAAAGTGTACATTCTATTAGCTGGTTTTTCAAAAGTTATTAATCTACTTTCTAATTTTAAAGTTATTACAGTAGTTTCATGTCCTTCTTGAATATTTAAAACGTCCATTTTTCCTTTAAAAATAGTATAGACATCTGCTATAACATTTTGTGAAGAATCAAATAAACCTAAATAAATTGCACCATTTCTATTTGTATAACCTGCACTTAAAGCAGTAGAAATTAAACTAGATTTTATTCCTGCTAAAGTCAAAGTAACACCACTCATAGATAATGTTGAACTTTCTTCTATATCAGTAATTCCTAATAAATCTCCTTGACCAGTAAATGTTTTTGAAGAACCACCAGCAGTCATAGTTAAGTCGCCATAACCATTCCACATTTTTAATACTCCATCACTAAAGTCTAATTCAACTGCCATGATAGGTCTAACAACTTTACTGGTTATAGCTGTTTTAAAAGCACTGGTTATATTTCTTGCCATTTTATTCCTGAATAATTATTTTTTTAATTGATTTCTGGTTCATATAAATTTCTGTTTCTGCTTTAGATTTTATACATTGATAATCTATACGACTTGTACCTGATCTCATTGCAATTCTTTTAGCCTTTAAACAATGTGACATAGATTCTTGTATTCTATGTTCTTTAATCTCTCCATTAACAATCATAAGCAAAGCTACTACTATTTCTATCATAGCATCTTACCTCTGTTAATACCTTTTTTAATAATATAATTTTGAGTTCCATTAGCACCAATATTAACTTCTTTTTTTAAATTTTTAGATAAACTTATTTGTTTATTCTTTTTTTGTATTTTTTTTTGATGATCTAATATTTGTTTGTTTAATCTTCCTGTCATTTTTACCTCTACTTATTTTATATAAATAATTTGATACCTTTTCGCATAAATTATCTAACCCTGCAAAAAATCCATATAAAAATTTATCTATCATTTAGTGTTCATTACCATTGCCATTCTGTCTTACTTTATCTTTGAGATTTTCTACATCTTTTAAAGTTTTTTCTAATTGTGATTTAAGAAATTCTATGTTAATTTTATTTGTCATATTTTGTTCTTGATTTGTAATTAATTTTTCTACATCACCAAACAAAGATTCTATTAACATAAATTGTTCTTGGTCAGTAGGTAGTTGTTCAGATTTTTTAAGTAAGTCTGCTTGAAATAATTCTCTTGAAGTTTCTAATGAAGTTAATCTAGAAGTTACTTCTGTATAGGCAAAAACACCCATAGCTACTGCTATAACAATACCAATCATATTTTTAACTGGCATACTTACTGATGTATTTTCACTTACTTTCATTTCTTTTTCTTCCTACCCATATAATGATCTGATGGTTCATAGTTCCATTTTTTTCCATGATGACCTCTTATATCACAATACATCATGCGAAGTTTAACTATTAATTTTAATACTGCCCTACTCATTTGTTGGTAATGGTAATTCGTCTGTTAAGTATTTAGGTATTTTTAATTTTTTCTTTGTAGCATCTTCTCCCATATAATTATCTGGATTTTTTTCCATATATTCTTTTTTTAAATTATCCCAATGATTTCCTTCTTCTTTCTTATTAAGAACTTCTTCATTAACTGATACTATACCTTTACACTTTAAAGCCAATGATTTAAAGTTTTCATTATATAGATAACTAGGATTAGCATTAACTTTATTACAATGTTTTAATAATTCTAATTGTTGTTTTAATATAAGATTTTCTGTTCTCATTCTATTTTGTGTGTCACAATTTTTTTTAGATAGACCTAAATTTTTTCTAAATGAAAACCTTAGTTCGTGTCTATCATTATCATAATCACTGGTACTTGGAATACGATAATCATGTTCGGTTTCAATTTTGTTAATAGATGCTTCTATGCTTCCATAGACACATTGTCCTCCATCGTTTTGAAGATATTCATTTCTAGGGTGAGCAGGTTTAACAAAAAAAACCATTAGGCACATAGATAATATTAATATTGCTGTAAATCTGTAATCCATTATCATCTACCATAAATCCTTAATTTTTTAATTGTTTAATAAATCTCTAGCTACGTCTTTAATATCATAGCCCTGTTCTCGTACAGTATTGGCGAGTACATTGTATAGGTTCTCTGCCATCTGCCATGTAGCTTCTGCTGATGCAAGTCTAGTTTTTACATCTGCCATTTTTTCTTGTTCGTAAGATAAATCTCTACGCAAATCTTTTATTTGAACTTCTTGTATTTTTATTATTTCTAGTTGATTAGCATTTATAGTATCTGTAAGATTAACTATATATTTTATACCAGTAAAAGTTCCAAAAAGAACTGATGCTATAACTGGTACTAAGACAAAATTTTTTTTTAATAAATCTAATATGTTCATTATAAAGCCTCACTACAAGCAAAAGATATTCCATAAACACTTACATTATTAGTATCCCAATTAAGTTCGTTATTATCTAATCTCATTACTGTTGTTGTATTTGAATAAACTACTGTTGTATCATTGTTAATAGCTTCTATTCCTGTTCTTAAAGATGGTT
>Ga0307488_10003661_pt1 | contig 12810 bp, 11 predicted proteins | sample SB02metaG_FD_202248 | JGI IMG/M metagenome (GOLD analysis project Ga0307488, IMG submission 202248) | Sea-ice brine microbial communities from Beaufort Sea near Barrow, Alaska, United States - SB 0.2 | ecosystem: Environmental > Aquatic > Marine > Coastal | place: USA: Alaska | collected...
AAGGAACCGAGTATAAAGCTGAATTACTCGCAGCTTAAAAACGAGTTCATACAACAAAAAATGCATAAACGAAGATAAAAATCAGCAGGTCAAGACAGTGCTTAACAATGAGCTTAAAGCTCGCACCTCAGATTTGTCGACCTGTTCGCGTAAATATCATAGAGCCTGAGTTTGCTACTCAATTAGAGCTCGTACATAAGTACGCATTTATTTCTTTGTCTAACATAATTTCTGTTGTTGACACGGGGGAGTCCACATAAGTTAAGCTACTTTTTGTAATACATTGTTTTGTTGTTCAAAGTGATTAGGACTTTTGTAATCCAAGTACGAATGAAGTCTATGGCTGTTGTACCACATGGTCATGTAATTCAATATATCTTGTTGGGCGCTAAATCGTGTGGCGTAATTACGCCAATGCACCCGCTCTTGTTTTAGGCTTCCAAAGAAACTTTCTGCTACAGCATTGTCCCAACAACAGCCTCTTTTGCTCATGCTCCCGACAAAACCATGTGTCTTGATAAGGCGACGATAAGCTTTGCTGGCATACTGTACGCCTTGATCTGAATGCACAATCAATCCTGCCTTTGGTTGTCGTTGCCATATTGCCATGGTTAATGCATCACACACTAAGCTGGCCTTCATTCTTGAACTCATACTCCAACTACGACTTTGCGTGAATATAAATCAATCACCACCGCTAAATACAACCAGCCTTCTGATGTCCAAACGTAGGTGATATCTTGCACATAAGCTTGGTCAGGCTGTTGTGCTACAAAGTCTTGCTTAAGTACATTGTCATAAATAGGCTTTTTATGGTCACTGTTGGTGGTCGCTTTATATTTCTTTTTATACCGCACCCACACGCCTGCTTCTTTCATCAATTGCGCTGTTTTCCTGCGACTCACTGGAAAGCTCAGTGTATTCAATACTTTTTGAATACGTCGTTCGCCATAAGTGTTATCGCTGAACTTGGCGATATCTTTTATCCATTCCAGCATCTCTTGATGCGTTAGGTCATCAGGTTTATCCGTTTGACGCTTCTGGTAACTGAAATAATTGTGACTGTGTACACCCAGTAGTCTGCACGTTAAGCACACAGGCCAGGTCTTCTTATATCGGGTAATAAACGAATATTTCACTTCGTTTCTTTGGCAAAGAAGACTGTCGCTTTTTTAATATCTCGCGCTCCATTTCGAGACGTTTGACTTGCCCCTTCAAGCTGCGGATTTCAGCCTGCTCGGGTGTCAGGGTGCCATTACCTCGAAAAGCTTGACCATCATCATCTTCGGCCTCTTCGAGCCAACGACCCAGTATCTGAGCAGTGATACCTAAATTCCTAGCAGCCTCGACTCGACTGTATTTTTGCTCTACCATCAATGCGATGGCATCCAGTTTGAATTCTTTTGAATATTTCTTACGTGCTGTCATTATCTATCTCCAGTTAAGGCCATTATGTCTTAACTAGGGGGGTCGTATCTATTCAACCACGTCACTCTTTACAAGTCTATTTTCGAAACCCAGAAATTAGCCCTCGACTTTGTAATTGAAGGGGCACGCTCAGAGCAAAGAAACTTTATATCATCTTCTGACAGAGACTCTCGTTTAACAGAACAAGTAAAGTCTTTTGATGCTGTTAAAGTATCTGAACCCAAAACATTACTTGTCATTCTTGTTTTGCTTATGGGACTAGGCCTGAATTATTTTTATCAAAGAAGAACTAGTCCGACTAAACGCTTTTAAATTAAGCGCTATCTGTTAAAGGAAATAAATCTACATTTCTTATTTTATCTTTACTACACTTTACTACATGCCAGAAACATTGAATACTGACCAATTACAATAGGTCAGAAGGTAGGCATAAAAATATGTTGACGATAAGTGTTATCGGTCTAGGGTATGTCGGAGTTGTTTGTGCTGCCTGCCAAGCAGACGAAGGTCACTCTGTAATAGGCGTCGATACAGATAAAGAAAAGTTAAAAATAATTAATGAAGGTCGAGCTCCTATTGTGGAGCGGGGTCTTGATGATTTGATCAATGACGTAGTAAAAAAAACTGGCAAACTGACGACTACCGACGATATACAACTTGCCACTTTGAATTCGGATATATCCTTTATTTGCGTGGGTACTCCCTCTGATAAACAAGGTGGATTGGATCTTAGGTACATAAAACAAGTTTGCTCATCATTAGGTCAAGCACTTACAAAAAAATCTAAATATCACTTAATTGTTTTGCGCAGTACCGCATTGCCCGGGACACTCCTAGATATTGTAAAACCTATTTTAGAAAAAACTTCTGGATTAACGGCTGGCAAAGACTTTGGCTTAGCAACTAATCCCGAGTTTTTAAGAGAAGGTAGCGCAATCACTGATTATAAAAATCCTCCGATGACTGTAATTGGCGCAATTGATGAACATTCGGCGGCACCGCTAAAAGAGTTATATCAAAACCTCTCATGTGAAACGATTATTTTACCTGCTGAAGCTGCAGAGTTAGTCAAATATGGTTGCAACGCATGGCACGCCACAAAAGTAGCATTTGCAAATGAAATAGGAAGTCTAGCTAAAAACTTCGGTATTGATGGTCGCCAAGTAATGGAGGCTTTGTGTAAAGATAAAATATTGAATATCTCAGACTGTTATATGAAGCCTGGATTTGCGTTTGGAGGTTCTTGTTTACCTAAGGATGTGAGGGCTCTTGACCATTTTGCTCGGGCTCATCATATACAACTTCCTTTGCTTCACTCTATTTTAGAGAGCAATAGAAAACACATATACAAAGCTTTTAGTGAAATTCAAAAACTAGGCAAAAATCGAATTGCGTTACTCGGGCTTAGCTTTAAATCCGGTACCGACGATTTAAGAGAGAGTCCCTTAGTAGAATTAGCGAGCATACTTACTGGAAAGGGGTATGACCTGCAGATATACGATCCAAACTTAAACAAAAGTCTTGCGGCGAATGGCAATAGTCATGATGTCGCAAGAAACATCCCCTACCCTTACCTGTTAAGGCTACTTGGTGACGATATCCAAGAAGTTATCGAATTTGCTGATTTAATCATCATCGGTAACTCTGAAGATGAATTTGGCCATATTATTGAAGCTTTACCTAAAGATAAGACTATCCTCGATTTAGCAGGCTTAATTACAACACAAAGCCCCAAAAAACAGTATGGCATATGTTGGTAGTATTGAAATGAGGGCGTCTTTGCTCACTATAACGAATTGGCTTTTATGGCTAACCTTTATAGGTTTATTATTACTTGCCGTTCCTTATGGTGTATTGGAAGCTGACCATCCCAACTTCATCTTTATTATAGGCGCATTAGGTATCTGGCGTTACGGCGTTGGTATAATGCACTTTGTAAGAGGTATGATTTTTCTTTATATAGTTTTTCCTCGCCAGAAACACTTGGCAAATAAAGCATTAGAGCGCCTACAGCCATCGCATATATACCTTATGGTAACGAGTTTTAGAATAGATGCGATGACGACTGCTAAAGTTTACAAATCGATTATCAAAGAGGCAATTGAATGTGGCTACCCAACTACCGTTGTTGCTTCTGTAGTTGAAATGTCAGATGAACTGCTCATTAAAAATCTGTGGGAGAATTTTTCACCACCAGTACATATATCGCTTAAGATTGTGAGGATTGCAGGAACAGGAAAGCGTGATGGTTTGGCTAACGGTTTTCGCTGTATTGCAAAAGATTTACCTGATGATACAGCCTTGGTTGCCGTAATTGATGGCGATACCGAACTCAAGCCAGGTGTTGTGGGTAAATGTGCTCCATTTTTCTCTTTATATCCAAATGTTGGCGCATTAACAACAAACGAAACTTGCCAAGTACTGGGCTCAGAAGTGATGAGTCAATGGCACAAATTAAGGTTTGCACAACGCCACGTTAATATGAGTTCGATGGCACTAGCGAAACGTGTATTAACACTAACTGGTAGAATGTCATTTTTCAGGGCTTCAATCGTGACCCAAACATCGTTTATCAATGATGTTGAAAACGACCACCTCAAACATTGGCGACTCGGTACCTTTAGATTCCTTACCGGCGATGATAAAAGTAGCTGGTTTTCTCTAATGCAGCGTGGGTGGGATACTTACTATGTGCCAGATGCTGTAATTGATACGTGGGAACATCCACCTGATAAAAACTTTTTTCGTGCGGCACGTCAGTTAATGTTTCGTTGGTCCGGAAACTCATTGCGTCAAAATCACCGAGCTACGAGGCTTGGGATAAGACGTTTAGGCGTTCTAACCTATTATGTACTATGGGATCAACGCATATCAATGTGGACTAGTTTGGTTGGTCTGTCTGCGGCAATAGTGGCATCATTTAAATTTGGTATCGCAATAATAGTTATGTATTTATTGTGGATTGCATTAACCCGAACCATCATAACCACCTTATTAATTTTCAGTGGTCATAAGGTAGGCCCGATGTATCCAATTTTGCTTTATTTCAATCAAATTTTTGGGGCTTTGATGAAAGTGTATGTCACGTTTAGATTAGACAGGCAGTCGTGGACTCGCCAAAAAACCGTGGCAAAACAAAGCGATGATAAGTTTCAAAGAGTTTTCAATATTTATTCCGCGCGCTTGATGACGTTAGGCGCATTTTGTCTTTTTTTCGCATTCATTATGCGACTTGTTTAATTACTAGGGTGAAAAATGACCTCAGACTCTAACAATACTAACATCGTTCACGAATCAGAGACTCAGCGTCGACATTCTCGCGTTAAAATGCCTAGCTCTTTGGTTATATCAACGCAAGACGGTAAAAAACTGAAGTTACCTATTCTAGACCTGTCAGCTACTGGCTTTGCATTTTCTTCAGAGGATTTGCAACTTTCCGTCGGCGATTTCAATCAAGGCTCATTAGTTTTTAAATTTGACTCATTGGAAATTGGGCTTGATGTGAAGTTTCAAGTTGTCGGTGTCCATGGAGAGAAAAACACTCGTTACGGCTGTGAATTTCATGAACTTGGACGCGAAGAAATTGCTACTCTGAGAACCATTATTACCCAGTTTTTGAGTGGCGAGGTAACTAATGTCAATGACATCTTATCAACTCTAAGTCGCGACAATTTTGCCAAACCAAGACAAGATGCAGTGAGTAAAGCATTAACTGGATCAGAAAAATTCCGAGCACTTTTGTTTACAACGGCGTTTGTATTCTTGAGCCTTTTAGCCTTCGCCTATGTGCTGTTCTCAATTCAACAACATTTTTTTGTGGTCAAAGCCACTACTGCCATTATAAGTACTGAGGCAAATGGATTGTCTGCAGCAAGAAATGGGCAAGTAGAGATGTTAGTAAGAGCAGGTAATAATATTGCCAAAGGCCAACCGCTAGCTATTGTTAGCTCACCACTATTGACTGATGTATCAACCGTAGCCAGTGCCGCAAATATGCAAGCAAGTGAGTTGGATAAATTACTTGAGCGAACAATCACAAGTACAGTGGTGAGCCCATGCGATTGCACTGTATTGAGTACTTCTGTGATAACTGGACAATTTGTGTCTCAAGGACAGCAACTGTTATTGCTAAGCGAGGTTAACTCAAAATCGAAAATAATGGCTCGGTTTAATTATGCTGACCTCAGCGCACTTACTGTTGGTACTCAAGTTCTAATTGATCTTGTAGACGGCAATACAACTCTCAAAGGAACCATTACAGCTTTGACTATACCTGAAAATATTCGTTTAGAAGAACACAGAGTCCATGCAGTATTGGCAACAATCGAACCTGAAACAATACTTCCACTGTCACTCGCTAACCATCCTGTAATAGTGAAAGTAGGCGATTTTGCGTTGTAGTGACGGCACAATGCAAACCAATTTGAGGTCAACAATAGCGGCATGTATGTTGACATTTTTACTGGCAGGTTGCAGCGGTATTGCCGATACCCAAAGAGCTGAATGGGCTATTGAAAATGGCTTTCAACAGACGGGTGTTGAGCAATTGATACATTTGGCTGATAAAGGTTATTATGAAGCGAACTTGGCGCTCGGTGATTTTTATCGACTTCATAAAGATGAAAGTGAACTGCTCAAAGCTCGACAGTGGTATTCACCTCTATTGCCGTGGTCAGACAAGGCTAGGCTCGGTTACACTCGCTGGTTAGCCAGAGTCAGTCATATCGATCCTACCCTAAGGCCAATTGCCAAGCATGTTCTATTGTATCGCCAACACGCTCGTCAGGATGTTGCCGTTGAACTTAGTCGTTTTATACAAGACTATCACCCTGACGAAGTCACTATAATTAAACAGCTACTCGATGAGATGCAAGATGATATAAACATTGACCCAAAAGAAGTTTTACGTGTTATTGACGCTCTTCAAGATCCGTTTGACTACCAAAAACGATTAGGCTCATTATGTTCTTCACCTGGCGTCGACTTCCACTTTTACTGTATTCGAAGTAAGATTCGATTAGTAAAATTACACGCAATCAGTTCGTTTGAACAACAGATTTCCGCCAGTCATGCTGCCTTTCAAAATGAACAAATTACTGTTGACCAATTAATTTCGATTGCTGATTTAATTGCGTCTGATGACATCGGTCAAGGCCATCCAAAAAAAGCCTTGCAGATTATCCAACCCTGGTTAAAAACGAGCGACTCAGTATTTCTTGCCTCTGCTAAACTTGCTTTGCGGTATCCAAATATTATTGAAGTTGAAGCACTACTCACTCGATTGAAAAAGCTGGACGAAAAACGAGTACCCGCTGCTAGCTTATATCTAGCTAAACTTTATCTTGATGGGGAGTGGGTTGCAGAAAACACATCCATTGCTTTTGGTTACTTTAAGAATGCACAGTCTGAGCCAGAAGCTAAATATCGAATGGGCGCACTTATTTTGTCAGGTAAACTAATCGACTTTGAACCTCAATTTAATGCTCAATATGGCTTAGATATAATCGTAGAGGCTGGACGGCAGTTCTATCTCAATGCGTATCAATATCTGGCCAGCAGATTTTCCGATCCAACAAGTTATCTCTACAACCCAATTTATGCCTCTGTTTTTGCCACCGTATTTGAGAGGCTTGGTGGACAATTAGATGAAGCTGACGCTTTACAAATTTCACAGTTAAAGTTATCTGAAAGCGAACAACAGACGGTCGGATTAACAGTCACTTCAGAATTAGAAAATGGTGTTACAGGCTGGCAGCGTATTGAAATTGACGCTGACGATATTGCATATTTATTAGGTGAAAAAACAAGATGATGAGAACCGCAATAGTCTTAATTCTCATGCTCTCGTCATTTGCTGCACCCGCTGTTCAATTGGATCCCTGGTTAAAACCAGGATTTACGATTCGAGACCAAAATCATCGGCCTAGTGCGTCTAGTATAGAAGCAGATAGCTTCTTTATTGAAGGTAGGTTAGGGCTTTCAGATACTTTAACAAATGAGTGGTCTTGGTTTATTGACGCAAGAACACAAGTTTTTACTAAAGATGCGTCATTAATCGATGACAACGAGCTTGAGCGCTCGATTGACAACGACGAAAATTATTTTTTGCAACTTCGCGAAGCATGGATACGCTATGCAGGACTAACAAACTATCCTAATGAGTATCTAACATTAGGCCTACAACGGCTACGAGAAAGAACTGGCCTGTGGTGGGATGTCGATATTGAATCGTTGTCGTGGTATGGCGATACAACTAAGTTAGACTGGTTAATTGCCTTTGGCCAAGAATTTGAAACCTTTAGAACCGAATCAAAATTGTTGCAACAAAATGAGAAAGTTTTCCGTGTTTTTGGAGAGACGTCATGGGACTGGCAAGCCTATCATTCAATTGATGTCCGCTTTGCTCACGCGACACAAGACGGCGACCCTCTTATTAACCTTAACCGCCTAAGCGGCATAGGCAACAATGTCAATGTTAACTGGTTGGCAATTGGCCTATCTTCGGAATGGACAGAACAACGATATGCAAGCCAATGGGCTTATCGATTAGAATGGATTGAACAGCGCGGCGACACTACTTTTTTGAGCACGACCAACCAAACTCTTCCAAAAGATATCCGCAGCCGCGCATTTGACGCAGGTGTTAGATACACGTTCAGCAATAACACCGTGTCAATTGGGCTAACTTTCGTCAAAGGCTCAGGCGGTAATACTGAAACAGAAACCAATAACTTTAGCCAAACAGGTCTGCACACAAATCGTGCACGTCATTTTGGCAACGATCAGTATATGTATCGCTTTAATGAAGCACTAAGAGCGGATCTTTCCAACTTGGAACATATGAGTGTCTTCGTTTCTTGGGATCCCTACGCGTACTTGCAGACAGTTGTGATGCTGGGAATGTATTCAAAAAGCGATGACCAGCAGCCGATCTTTGTAACCGGCAGACCAATTGACTCAGTAGCTGGAGAGAAATATGTTGGTAAGAGTGCCGACGTTAATCTTACTTATTACCCACAAAACCAAACATTTTGGAATATGAACCTTTTGCGTTTTCGAGTAGGTGTTTTTACTCCCGGCGCTGGCCTCACAGATCAATCAACGGACTTCAGAATGACACTTGAAGCACAATTCAGGTATTAAAAGCTATGAAAAAACTGATTTTATTTTTAGCCATTTCTTTATCTCTCTCGTTAGCTACCTTTGCGCATGCCCAGAAAATAGAAAAACTATCTAAAGAAGTCATCGCAGTCGCTAAACCTTCATTGCCTGATATTTCTGGGTATACAGGGGATACGATTCAGAATATACAGACTTCATTTTCAAAAAAAGGGGCTGTTCGCATTGCCAGTTTGACTGAATTTCGAGAACAGACTCGGTTGTTTTATTCTGATAAATTTGGGGAATTAACAAAGCTCCAAAAAATGCTACCGCGGGTTATAGTTATTGAAGACGGTAACGTAAACTTTGACTATTTGGCGCAAAATTCTCAAGAATTCGTTCAGAAAATTGAGGCCAAAACCTATCTTGTCAAACTGCCGATTATTGTAGCAGCCAACGCAGCATTAACGATTGATAATGGGCGAAAGATATACCTTTCCAGAGATACCGGTTCGTTTATATTTGTGGGTGGGCGGTTGTTTGTGAATAACTCATCAATTATTGCATGGCACGAGAAAGCCCGAAGGGTTGCACGCTACAGTGGTGATGAAACACAATTTCGCCCCTTTATTATGGCGTATAGCGGTGGTGCACTTTATTTAAACAAAAGTCATTTTGAGTCTTTAGGTTACCAAGCTAGTGGCGCATATGGTATTAGCTTAAGGGCTATTACCTCAATTGGCCTTGGGGAAATTGATACTTCGACAAAGCCTCACCTCTTAAATGCTCCGACGGGATGGATTATCGATTCTACTTTTAAAGATTTGTACTTTGGATTTTATAGCTACGCGGCCAAAAATGTAGTGATATTACGCAATAGATACATCAACAACGTCATATATGGCATCGACCCACATGACTATTCAAGTAATCTCATCATTGCTTATAATCGAGTGAGTGGTACACAAAAGATGCACGGTATTATTGGCTCTCGCTTCGTTAATAATAGCTATATTATGCACAATGACGTCTCTACGAGTGGCCGCTCTGGAATAATGCTTGACCGGCAAAGCGGAAATAATGTCATCGCCTTTAATAAAAGTTATAACAATGGTGGTGATGGGATCACTGTGTATGAGTCAAACAACAATCTGGTATACGGTAATCAAGCATTTAAAAATCAAGATCATGGAATTCGGGTACGCAATAGTATCGACATATCACTTCAATATAATGTTGTTTTAGGTAATCGCAAAACCGGTATATATTTCCACACTCGGGACTTAGGTGATCATGATTATCGAGACTTAACCCTCGATCCGTACGAACAGAGAGTTAATGGAATTATAGTAGGCGGTCTTATCGTGGGCAATCAAAGCGGTGGTGTGTTTGCTGAGAACATTGAATCAGTCGGCCTATCTGAACTTCGCGTCGAGCAAAACGGTAATGCTATTTCTCAGTTTAGAGGCGATTTGATGTCGTTGGAATCAGATATTGTGGTTAATCTGTGGGAACCTGATTCAGCGATAATGGTGCGGCCAAATGCACAATAGACTCATTGAAAACTATATTTTTTTCAGGCTAAGACTAAAATCAACACTGCTAGCAATATTGCTCGTTTGCGCCGGATTAACATCAGTTACTGCTTTTGCTGGTAACCCACCGACTTATCCGATTACAACCTATGTCGAACTTTGCGATGTGATCAACTCGCCATCACCTGAAGAGTTCAAGCGATTTGGCAAAATTTTTAAGAATAGCGATGGTTGGTTAGTCAGTGAAAAACTAGATTTAAAGATTGACTACGAGCCACTCAGCGAACAAGAAGTGAGTAACCTGAGTCGATTTGTGAGCCTTTTACATCAACGAAACATTGACTTGATTGTAGTGCCCACACCACCCAGAGGACTCATTTTCAAAGAAGAGATGGGCAATCTATCAGCAGACTTTGATGTTTCATTACTTAACGCCCAGTTTGAATTACTTATAGCCGATATTCAACCGTTGGGCGAAGTCATCAATGCTATAAACTTGCCTGATGCACCTCCCAAGAATCTATTCTATAAAAGTAGTATAGATTGGACCCCCTCTGGTGCAAAGTGGTTTTCTGAAAGAATAGTAGAACGCCTGACTCGTAAAGATTCACAATATCCCATAACACTTAAGGCTAAAGCCGCGGGGCTTGTGTCAGCAGGGGGGGCAATAAGAAGCTACGTTGAGTCTGTTTGCAACAAAGCTCTTAAGCCAGAATATTCTATTGGATTCGCCGCCACTGACTATTCACACGGTGACTATTTAGATCTTAAAATTGCTGTTTTAGGTGATAGACTGGTACAACAAGAACGTTTCCAATTTTCTGAACTTTTATCTGCAGCAACTGCCTCCAAAGTATTGAATTACGCCCGCTCCGAAGGCTCGCAGCAGTGGGGATGGTTGCGCTTGATTGACGACATTATTAATCAGGCCGTTGACGTCAATACAATTATATGGCAATTCCAAGTAAGCGATGGGTTTGCCTCTAGCCAGCTGTTTAGTCAGCTTATTCCTGCGTTAAACGGCGGATGTTCGTCAGTCGCGCAATCAACTCAATCCTCTTTTATTATCAACATGAATGCCCCGAGTACAGAATTACTTGTTGATAAAAGTGTTGCTCGCTTTTCGTCACCAACGCTGACGGCTGAATTAACGTTTATCAACACTCAAGTTCAATCCGTCGATCTAACATTGTGGTTTGATAATGGTTCAAGCAAAAACATAACGCTTTCGCGGGCTTTCACTAGGAATGATAAAATATTGTTTTATATAGATTTTTCAACTTTAGTAATGCCAAAAAATTCTCGCTTACTGGCGCTAGTTGTGGAAAACGTTGAATTAGCCGCGGGCACCAATCCAGATATTGTGAATGCTGGGTTAAAGCTATGTTCACAGCAGTAAACTATGCTGAATACTCTTCGCACTCAGTGCTCGTTAATCACTTTTATCACGCTAAGTTTATTTTCATGTACTCCAGCTTCAGATAAAACAGCGCTGAAAAAACCATATAAAACTTATGAGGTTACTCGCCATGATCCTCACCAGATTGCAAATTGTAGTGACTTCCCAGCATTTACAAAAAGTTTAACTCCTCCCAGTAAGTATCAACAAAATCTTGAAACTAAGGACCGGCTGAATGATAAAAATGCGAAAATCTATCAAGAAGTCACACAACCGATCAGAATATTCACGAAACATCTAGTAGCATTAGTAAACGATATCGTGGTCGCTGAAGAAAACCATGTTCTTAGCGCTTGTTATATTTATCACTTAAAGAATTGGGCAAGTCACAACGCACTGTTAACTAAGGACACCAACAATACAGGGATGGCTGTTAGGAAGTGGGCGCTTGCTAGTATTGCTGCAAGTTACGCCCGATTAGAATTACAGCATGCCATCGACATAACTTCACAGGGACAGATTGAATTGTGGTTGTCGATGTTAGCAGCACAAGTGATTGACGATTATCGAAATCGCCCCGCTCGGTTAAGAAATAATCATGACTATTGGGCAGCCTGGGCGGTTATCAATGTTGCCGTTATCACTAATAACAGACAATATTACGCTTGGGCTCATAAGCAATGGATAGAGGCTATGACTGACATCGATAGTCGTGGTTTTCTTGCACATGAACTGCAGCGAGGTACTCGAGTTCGTGAATACCATAACTTTGCAGCAATGCCCTTGGTAGGTCTAGCTGCCTTTATTAAAGTCAACGAACTAGTCAATAATAAAACCAGTGCTTGGATGGCTTATGAGCGTTTGATAACACTGATGACGAATAATATTTTTGAATATTCAGACTTTGAACAACAAGCGGGCAGCCAAATGACATATGATATTTTGCAAGGTGGGAGGCTTGCTTGGGTTCCTGTGCACTTATCGATATTTGGAGTCAACAAGGATACAGTTTGCCGTTTGCAGCAAATTATCAAAAAATTTCCTCCAAATAGTTACTCAAGGCTGGGCGGCAACACAGCAGAGTACTATTTAAATCAATCTAGTTACGCTAACCGTCAGCCTTAAATAACGGATGATCATTCTTTTTGGATTTGTAAAATTACTTTTCGAAGGCCATGCTTAAACACTCTCAATCTCAATGTAGCTGTATTTCTTTCATGCAGCATAGGTTCATGAAACTTAGTTTTTTTATTTGTCTCGGCCCATTGAAAATAGACTGATACATGCAAATTTTAAGCTTACAATAGTCTAATTTTTTATGGGCTGAGCGATTAAGTCGTGTATCTT